>JAESFO010000682.1_pt1 | contig 16577 bp, 17 predicted proteins | sample 9269421 | NCBI WGS metagenome assembly JAESFO01 (sample SAMN14502839, study PRJNA617101) | algae metagenome | isolation source: Nostoc desertorum CM1-VF14 and co-occurring heterotrophs from rocky... | place: USA: Clark Mountains, San Bernardino, California | collected 2000-06-05 | reverse complement strand
TCCCTGCTCTGGCTGCTTCTTTTGTTTTTTACCTTCGTTTGTTTCAACCGGTTTGTCGTTTTCGTAGTATTGATTCACCCTGTCGATGGTCATTCCTGTAATTCGTTCTGTTCCTTCGCTGTTGATCTTTTTATGGATGGATATCTGGCAATTAATAATGGTGCCGTTTTTAAACTCCACTTTACCGGATTGGACCAGTTTTTTAAATTCTTTAGATAGCATGGTGAACGACCGGGCTTTACCATTGTAAACGCCCACCCACTTATAATTACTTTTCTTGAGTACGGGAGATACAATTTCTATGTCTACATTGTCAATCTCTTCAGGCTCCAGTACATCCGAGGTTAATATCTGTTGCTCGAATTGCTGCCGTGTGATTGTTTTTTCCTGGGTTATTTTAGAACGCTGTTCATCTAAAGCGGTCAGTTGTACCTTGTTAATCCTTGGATATTTCTTCAGGAGCTCAAAGAAATTGGAGCGGCGTTTTTTCAGCACATTGCTGGCATCCAGGTTGCTACAGCTGGCGATCATTTGCTGTATCCTTTTTTCAATCAATGTTTTCGTTTTCTCTTCAGTAAACTGCTCAAATTCGGGTGTTGCAGTTAACTGGTCGATGAGCTGTTTCGCCTCTTCGCTGCCCGAAGCAGCTAACGGATTAGCGATCATGGCTACCAAAACAGCGGTAGCAATGGTAATGGCAACCGGGCCGGTTTTGTTATCTTTTTTTAAAGCTACTTTAAAGCGCCACCTGAATCCTTTTTCAGCCAACGGCGCTGTTTCTATATGAATACTCAGCCGGAAACGTGCTGCTACTTCTTTGATCAATGCCAGTAATTCATACTCACATTTGTTTTGAACTAAGGCATCCATTAAATGCGTTTCTTCTTCGAAATAGTATTGTACTTCGATGCAATTACTGCCTGTATATACTTGTACGTTAGGTTCGCTCATTGCAATATCCTCTTTTCTAAGGCCGCGAAAGTAATGCATTTTTGGCGGAGGCATGCTGAAATGCTACGTGTACCCTGTGATCGCCTGGAAATTTCAGAAAATGTAGAAAGATTAGTAAATTTAAGGTAGCTAACAACCTTGTAAATAAACGAATAACCATATGAAAAACGAAATGTTGATAACCGACGATCTCCTGTTATCAAAAATATTACAGATCAGAAATCAGAAAGTGATGATAGACCGGGATCTGGCTGAAATGTATGGAGTGGAAACCAGAAGGCTAAATGAGCAGGTGAAACGTAATGCCGATCGCTTCCCTGAAAATTTCGCATTCAAACTTACTGAGGAAGAAGTGGAATTGATGGTGTCGCAAAATGCGATACCATCCAGGCAGATTTTGGGCGGCTCATTGCCTAACGCTTTTACGGAGCATGGTGTACTGATGTTGGCCAATGTGTTAAAGAGTAAGAAAGCTATCGAAGTGAGCTTAAAAATTATCGACATTTTTCGTTCGGTTGAGGGAAGCGCTAATGGACAATCAGGATATCTTATTAAAGCTTGAAAAACTGGACCGCAAACAAATTGGTATTAGTCATGATGTGAAAATGCATGATGGCGAAATCGAAACGATTTTTGAATTGATCAAAGAAATCATGGATGAAAAAATGCGTTCCAGGCCCCGTAATCCTATCGGGTTTCAAACACAAAACATACAAAAGTAAAACGCTATTAAACTTTTCTACAACTTAAAAGTATAGAGAGGTAAGTACGTAACTATGGCCAGTTCTTTAGTCAAGTATCGGGGTTGATTTTTCCAGGGTTTCGATACTCAAATGCTCGCAAGAACCTGGAAATTCAGAAAATGTAGAAAGATTAGTAAATTTAGGATAGCTAACAACCATAAATAAACAAATAACCGCATGAAAAACGAAATGTTGATAACCGATGATCTCCTGTTATCAAAAATATTACAGATCAGAAATCAGAAAGTGATGATAGACCGGGATCTGGCTGAAATGTATGGAGTTGAAACAAGGATTTTGAATCAGGCTGTAAAAAGAAATCTAAAGAGATTTCCTGAAGATTTTATGTTCCAAATGACAGCAGAGGAACTTGATAATTGGAAGTCTCAAAATGTGATATCCAATAAAGAAAAAATGGGTTTACGTAAATTGCCAAATGTTTTTACAGAACAAGGTGTAGCAATGCTATCTGGCGTACTCAATAGTGATATTGCTATAGAAGTAAATATTCGCATTATGAGGGTATTTACAAAACTCAGGGAGTCAATGCTGGCAAATAAGGAAATCTTATTAAAGCTCGAAAAACTGGACCGCAAACTAATTGGTATTAGTCATGATGTGAAAATGCATGATGGCGACATCGAAACGATTTTTGAATTGATCAAAGAAATCATGGATGAAAAAATGCGTCCCAGGCCCCGTAATCCTATCGGGTTTCAAACACAAGCTGTTCAAAAATGAAAGATTGCATAAACCGTTACACTATATTTTTAAAAACCTAATGATTATTTAGCTGCGGCCAGTTCCTTAGCCGCATATTGGTATAATTTTTCTTTCTTACGGTCGTACCACCATTTGGGGGCAGTTTTTTTCATCAGGGTGTCGATATTGCGCATGCCAAATAGATTCCATACGCCATTTAGTTTACCGCCGATACTGCTTTGCAGGGCGCGCAGGCTCATCGCAAACCCTGCATCGATATATTCCATATGATGCCAGTATCCTGCCGGCATAAATAAAGTATCTCCGTGCTCCAGTACCGCTTCGAAGCCTTTAGCCAGTTTTACGGCAGGAAAATTCTCGTAATCAAATCGTTCGTTGTAATTCGCATAGTTGGCCAGGCTTAATACTTCCCAGGGTTTCCTGTATAGTTTGTGTTGTTCTTCAAAAGGAAATAACAATACCCTCTTACGTCCTGCAAACTGGGTATGTAAAATATGGCTGAGGTCTATATCAAAGTGCATATGCGTAATGGCGCCTTCTCCGCCTACAAATAACATCGGGAATCTTTTTACAAAGCCTTTCATGTATTCATCCGGCCAGGTAAAATCCTGTACGATCTGCGGCGCATGCTGAAATATATTGAACAGGAAAATGCGCAGGTCAACAGGCCCTTTTTTTACCATCTGCAGGTATTCGCCAAACTTCATGTAGGCATCTGCCGTGTTGATAGGCGTGTAAGAGTCACTCTTTACATTATTGTATACACCTACTTCTTTTTCTCCCACAATGTCAATAAAATAATCCCAATTCCACTTGTTGTAGGCTGGCCATTGCTTTGCGAGTCCCTTAATGATCAGCGGTTGATTGGTGTTGTAATGGTTCGTTTTAAAGTCGCTGGGAGAAATACTCTCAACCGTTGGAATGGGTCTTAGATTCATCGCTTCTTATTTAAACAAGCTACAAAAATATGTAACAAAAGAAATAATATTGAAAAAAAATGACAGGCGGCGGAAGTAGGAAACCTTAGTGATACCTGGTAGCGTATTTACCCGAAAAACAATTTTTCTGAAACTGTAGTAGTTTACACTATTAGATACTAATACTGCATCTCAGAAGTGTTGATTCAGCTGGTTACTACGCATAATATATTTTCCTATCACGTCAAATTCAATATTGACAATGCTATTTTCCGATACCTGTTTAATATTGGTATGGTTGTAGGTATAGGGGATAATTGCTACCTTGAAGCTTGTTCTTTTGACGTCAAAAACGGTTAAGCTGATACCATTAATACAGGCCGACCCTTTTTCTATAACGAGCGGAGCAAACTTTTCGTCAAACTGGAATTCGTATTCCCAGCTGCCTTCTTTTTCTGATACAGCAATGCATCGCGCTGTGCCATCTACATGCCCCTGTACGATATGCCCATCCAGTCGCCCGTTCATGATCATACACCGCTCCAGATTTAATAAATCACCCTCCTTCAATGTTCCCAGGTTGGTTTTATTCAGGGTTTCGTCAATAGCTGTCACCGAATGCATGCTTCCCGCTACAGATTCTACGGTGAGACATACACCGTTATGACTTATACTTTGGTCTACCTTTAACTCGTGACTGATAGGGCTTTCTACCCAGAAAGTTTTATTACTGCCTGCAATGGCTACTTTTTTTACTATTCCTGAGGCTTCAATAATACCTGTAAACATGGCGCTAATTTCTACACAATAACATAATATCCAAAATATTTGTTTGTAAAAAAGAATATACTATCTTTGCACTCTTAAAAAATTTACCAAAGGAGGTATATAAATTATGTTAATTATTGATTCTAAAGACTGCGAAAACATTGATAAAGCGCTGAAAAAGTACAAGAAGAAATTTGAGAAATCTAAAGTTCTTTTACAATTGCGTGAACGTCAAAGCTTTACAAAGCCATCTGTGAAACGTCGTGGAGAGGTTTTGAAAGCCGTTTACAAGCAGCAGATCGCCAGCGGTAAAATCGAATTATAATTAGAATAAGATTTTAAATAAATTGCAGTCCTACATTATTGTAGGACTTTTTTTATGCCAGGTACGGATACATTTAACGAGCAAATCGACACTTTTATCAATTTTCTGAAATTTGAAAAAAGGTTTTCCCAACATACAATATTGGCCTACAGTACCGATTTGAAGGATTTTAACTTGTTTTTGCTACGTATATTCGACGGTATTTCTTTTACTGAATTGAATTACCAACATGTAAGAAGCTGGCTGGCTGACCTCAAAGAGAATAAACTTACCTCACGGAGTATTAACCGAAAGATATCTACGCTTAAATCTTTTTTTAAATATCATCTCAAACACGGAAATATCCAGGCCAATCCTATGGCCAAAATTGTTACTCCTAAAACGAGTAAACGCTTACCTGTGTTTATTAAAGAAGATGATGTTATGGTATTGAAGGAAAGAGCAGGTGCTGCCACGGAAAACTGGAAAACCCTGAATGAGAAAATGTTGATGACACTTTTTTATGCAACAGGAATGCGTTTAAGCGAGCTGATTAACCTGAAGGAAAGCCAGGTTGATTTTAGCAGGCAGCAGCTTAAAGTTTTGGGCAAGGGTAATAAAGAGCGTAGTCTTCCTCTTACCAGGGATGTATTAAAAGATATACAGGAGTATATAGCGCTAAAAAGAAAGGAGTTTGAACAACCGGCAGCGGAATTGATGGTTACGGAAAAGGGTAAAAAAATGTATCCTAAATATGCCTATCTCCTGGTTAAAAATCTGCTTTCTGAAGTAGCAACACTGGATAAAAAAAGTCCGCATGTGCTGCGGCACACATTTGCTACCCACCTGGTTAATAATGGAGCCGAGCTCAATGCGGTTAAAGAATTACTCGGGCATTCCAGCCTGGCAGCTACCCAGGTTTATACACACAATACAATCGACAAACTAAAAGAGGTGTATAAAAATGCTCACCCCAAAGCCTGAAATTTATATAAAAACTTTAGCAAATATTTTTTTGAGAATCGATGTTGTTTTTAGTAACTTTAGTTTATAGCTAAAGCAGTTCTTTGAAAAGAATTTATTTCGATTATTCACTCTTAAATATATGAACTATGAATGTAAACATTCAAACGGTTAATTTCAATGCCGATCAGAAACTTATTGAATTGGTGAGCCGAAAAATGGAGAAGTTAAATACGTTTCATGATCGCATTATTGAGTCGGATGTTTTTTTAAAACTGGATAACGTGGTGCATAACATTAAGGACAAAATCGTGGAGATAAAAGTGCATGTGCCGCGTCATAGTTTCTTTGTTAAATCAACCAGTAAGTCCTTTGAAGAGTCATTTGATGCCGCTTTTGATTCTTTGGTAAACCAGGTGAAAAGACGAAAAGAAAAAATGATTGCTTAAATAAAATACTGAAAGCCCGTGGTTTAAAACCACGGGCTTTTTTAATGCCTTGTTTCGGCCAGTTATGTACTAATATGTTAGCTGGTTCTTACCCTGCCTTTTTCCGATTCAGATCCACCCGACTGTCGTATGTTAAGTGTTTTACCTTTATTAAATCTGTAGGCAAAGCTTATGGTGAATACACGGCTATCCAGCTTGCTTAGCCAGTTGGCTCTTGAGTTGGCTATATTCCTGATATCTCCTCCTGGTTGATTGGTATAAAAAACGTCTGATAAGTTTAATCGTACCGTGCCGTTCCCTTTCAGCACTTTTTGTGAAAGACCCGTACGCACCTGCCATACAGGTATGGTAAGGAACTGGCCCGACAAAATTCTTGTTTGATAAGAGCCGGCTAGTTCAGCGCTTAAATTCTTCGTTATAGTAAATTGATTGGTTGGCCCTACGTACCAATACCACTTATTTTCATCCAATGTCTGGCCATACAGTGTTGACTCAAAACCTACATTTTTGAACTCGGTATAAATTTGTAAGGTCCACCATTTATAGGGTTGCAGGTTGCCGTTTACAGTAAGCCCCAAAACCGTTTGCTGGCCATAGTTGCCCGGCCTGCTGTAGTATACGGTGCCTTTTTGTTCGTTGGTTTCCTGTATCAGATTTTTAATAATACTGTATTCAAGAGATGTGGTGATCTTGTTTTTGTAAGTATGCGATAATTCCAGGTTGTAAGAGTAGGTGGGGACCAGAAAGGGATTACCGCCATAATAAGTAAACCGGTCGATAGGGTAGGTGAAGGGATTCAGGTCCTGGTAATCAGGCCGGTCAATCCTCCTGCCTATAGAAAGAGCCAATTGATGTTTTTGTGCACTATCCAGGCGATAAGCCAGGTAAAGAGTGGGAAACAGGCCTGTGTAGTTTCTTGTAAAGCTGGAGTCTGCAATTAAAGGATTGCCCAACTGGTGTCCGTCTATCCTGGTGTTCTCCAGCCTCATGCCCAATTGCAGGGAAAGCTTTTCCCAGTCCCTGGAGTAGTTTAAATAACCGGCATTAATATTCTCCTTATACTTGAAGCGATTAGAGAATTCATAATTGGGAGTTGCTATTCCACTTTCTACATCAAAGAACGACGCAGTATTGTCGGTATTTACAAAGCTGCTTTTAACGCCTAATTCTATCTTACCTATTTTTTCCAAAGGATGAACATAATCTAACTTGGCTGTTTGTATTTTGATAGTTGCCGGAAGCGTAGATTCTAAAAGGGATTGCTCCGTTAAAACACCACCAGGTGTAAAGCTGCTGTTAGTAAGACTTTGTGTTTGGTCTGCACGGTAGGAAATATAATCGGCATTAGCGGTTAGTTCTTTTCCTTTCTCATCAATTTTATAGCTGTAGTTTAGATTTATACTCCCGTTTGACCATTTTCTGTCAGATTCGCTTACCGCTTTAATCAGGGCAGTGGGGGTGTTATTGGCATCCAGTACTTGTGCATTATTGAGTATGCCTGACTTCCCGGGATTAATAAAGCCAGATAGTACGGCTCCGAGGGTAGACTTTTTACTCAGATAATAGTCTGCACCAATCCTGGCGTTCTGACCTGTGAATTTTCTTTTGATGTAGGAGTTTTGCGAAAATCCTGAATTGTAAGTTCCATCAGGCTTGTAGTAATACCGGTTAATGGTAAGGTCCTGGTAGTTATTATTCTGATTCCAGCTAAAATTACTGAAGAGGTTGAACTTGTTGATACGATAATTAAAGTTGAAGCTGTTGTTCGAACGCAGGTATCTTCCCTGCCCATAACTAAGATTGATACCGCCATTTAATCCCCTTGCTGTATTCTTTTTTAGTTTAATATTGATAATGCCTGCATTGCCGGCAGCATCGTAACCGGCGGGAGGGGTGGTCATTAATTCAATGGCATCGATAGAGCCTGATGGTAGTGAGCGTAAATAATTAGCCAGATCGCCTGCGGCCATATAAGTAGGCTTATTGTCGATAAATACCACTACTCCTGATTTGCCCTTCATGGAAATATTGCCATCTATATCAACCAGCACCCCGGGAGCTTTTTCAAGTACATCCAGAGAGGTCGTACCGGCATTGCTGATCAGTGCATCGGGGTTTACCACCACGCGGTCAATTTTCTTTTGTATAAATGGTCTGGCGGCCGACACTTTAACTGCTTCCAGCTCGTTTATTTTTGGTATTAGTTGAATGGGAGGCAGATTGATATCCTGGTTACCGATGTCGATAGGTTTACTATAATAAGATTCGTAGCCGATATGGGTAATATGTAAAAGATAGGATCCTTCCTTCAGTTGGCTAAAATCAAATTTTCCTGTAGAGTCTGGGATAGTGGTTTTAACCAATACAGAGTCTTTGGCTAACAGGAGGTTCAATACAGGTTGTTCGCCTGGCGCTAATCCTTCTAATTGGCCTTTAACAGTGGCTTGTCCCCATATAGCGGAACTGACAACCAGCAGTAATAACAGGAGCGGGGCTTTTTTAAAAGCAATGCGTGCTTTTACGAGCGTTAACACAGTTATAAAAGGTTTCATATTTATTAATACCTGGCTTGTTATGCCTCAACTTTATTGGCAGTCATTGAAAGCAGATGATTCCTAAATTATAAAAATTGAAATACCCGGTAGAAGCAAAAAGGATAGATGGTTGATTTTAAGGATTAAATGGCTTTTCGTTTTGTAAAATAACCAGGGTTTACAAATGCTGAAATATCATTTAAAGGTGCAGGATGTTAATAGTTGAACAATCATTAGAAAATTCGGTTGTTCTTAAAGCATAAATACTTTATACCCGTACTTTAAGTGTATAATTTTCAAAGGAAACACAAGGTAAAAGTCTGACAGAATAAATTTTTATAAAAATATTGTTTGGGTATTTTGAGGTTTGGAAAATTCCCCCTACTTTTGCCTTCCAAATTTTGAGGGTGCTATTAATTGTATATCTACAGAATAGCTAAAAACTGAAAAATTTAGTTCTTTATTTAAAAGCCGAAGTAGCTCAGTTGGTAGAGCAGCTGATTTGTAATCAGCAGGTCGCGGGTTCGACTCCCTTCTTCGGCTCTGACTAGTTAACAGGTTGACTGGTTGATAGGTTAAAAGGGAGTGATCTTTATTACCCTTTTAAACCGTTTAACTTTAAACTTCGATGGGTAGTTGGCCGAGTGGTTAAAGGCGACAGACTGTAAATCTGTTCTCTCACGAGTACGGAGGTTCGAATCCTTCACTGCCCACATTTAGTTCTTTGAGTTTTGAATGCTTACATTTAAGCTTCAAAATTAATTAGCGGGAGTAGCTCATTTGGTAGAGCGGTAGCCTTCCAAGCTTCAGGTGGCCGGTTCGAGCCCGGTCTCCCGCTCTTTGTAGATGACAGGGATGAGATGACGGATGACAGCGATGGAATGAAAACTGTCAACTTACAACAGTCAGCTGTCAGCTTAGACAAACGCTGTTGTAGCTCAGGGGTAGAGCACTTCCTTGGTAAGGAAGAGGTCGAGAGTTCAATTCTCTTCAACAGCTCCAACTGTGTACAGTAGTACAAACAGGCGACACAACAAGGCTTTTAGTAAATTTGCTGTATCGTACAAGAATATAAAAACAACTTTAAAAACAGATAACAATGTCAAAAGAGACCTTTAAGAGGGAGAAACCCCACGTAAACATTGGTACTATTGGTCACGTTGACCATGGTAAAACAACTTTGACTGCAGCTATTACTGAAGTTCTTGCGAAAAAAGGTTTAGCTACTGCAAAGAAATATGACGATATCGATGGTGCACCTGAAGAAAAAGAAAGGGGTATCACAATTAATACTGCTCACGTAGAATATCAAACTGACAGCCGTCACTACGCACACGTTGACTGCCCAGGTCACGCTGACTACGTAAAAAATATGATCACTGGTGCTGCTCAGATGGATGGCGCTATCCTTGTAGTTGCTGCTACTGACGGTCCTATGCCTCAAACTAAAGAACACATCCTTTTGGCTGCACAGGTAGGTGTACCTAAAATGGTGGTTTTCTTAAATAAAGTTGATTTAGTAGACGATTTAGAACTTTTGGATCTTGTTGAAATGGAAGTTCGTGAAGAGTTAACTAAACGTGGTTTTGATGGTGATAACACTCCAATCATTAAAGGTTCTGCAACCGGCGCATTAGCTGGTGACGAAAAATGGGTTGGTGCTATCACAGAATTGATGGATGCGGTTGATACTTACATTCCTCTGCCTCCACGTCCAATTGATCTTCCAATGCTGATGTCTGTAGAAGATGTATTCTCTATCACTGGTCGTGGTACAGTTGCTACAGGTCGTATTGAAAGAGGTAAAATCAAAACCGGTGATCCAGTTGAGATCGTAGGTTTGATGGAAAAACCTTTAACATCTACTGTAACAGGTGTTGAGATGTTCCGCAAAATATTAGACGAAGGTGAAGCTGGTGATAACGCAGGTTTATTATTACGTGGTATTGAGAAAACTCAAATCCGTCGTGGTATGGTAATTTGTAAGCCAGGTTCTATCACTCCTCACACTGAGTTCAAAGGCGAAGTTTACGTATTGAGCAAAGATGAAGGTGGTCGTCACACTCCATTCTTCCAAAAATACCGTCCTCAGTTCTACTTCCGTACAACTGACGTAACAGGAGAATGTTCTTTACCAGAAGGTACAGAAATGGTTATGCCTGGTGATAACACTACCTTAACTGTAAAATTAATCACTCCAATCGCGATGGAAAAAGGTTTGAAATTTGCGATTCGTGAAGGTGGTCGTACAGTAGGTGCTGGTCAGGTAACTGAAATCATCAAGTAAGAATTACTTTCTTTGAAATACTACAATTAGCTAATTAGCATTCGCTGATTAGCTAATTAGTTTACGGGCATCGTCCAATGGTAGGATACCGGTCTCCAAAACCGTTGATCTGGGTTCGAATCCTAGTGCCCGTGCAAACATTCCGTTGTTTGATGTTTAAAGTTTGAAGTTAGATGGTGGCCAGAAGCCGGAACTTTAAACCTTGAATCTTAAACTTTAAACTTTATAGATGAACAAGTTCGGCAATTATTTAAAAAATAGCTATAAAGAATTAGCTGAAAAAGTAACCTGGCCCGATTGGGCTCAGTTACAGCAGTCTACTATGATTGTATTGGTTGCTACTATCCTCATTACGCTTTTAGTTTGGATCATGGACTTTTTAGCAGGTGGCGGCCTTAACTTCTTGTACAAAATATTATACAGCTAAGAAATGGTAGAGAATATCGTTGACAATAAGCCCGCAGAAGCTCCGCAGCCGGATACCAAATGGTATGTATTGCGTGTGGTGAGCGGTAAAGAGCGTAAGGTTAAGGAGTATCTGGATAAGGAAATTTCTCGCAGCCCATTCGAAAAAGTTGTTAAACAGGTATTTCTGCCTGTTGAAAAGGTATACAAGGTGCAGAATGGTAAGAAAGTACTGCGCGAAAGAAACTACTATCCTGGTTATGTAATGATTGAAGTGCAGGATGGTAAGATGAGCGATGACCTGCGTGATCTTGTAGTTGGAACGAATAGTGTCATTCATTTTTTAGGAAAAGATAACCCGATTTCACTACGCAAGGCTGAAGTAAATAAGATGCTGGGTCGTATGGATGAAATGAATGAAGCGGGTGGCGTAAGCATGGTGGAGCCTTACATTGTTGGTGAAACTATTAAGATTGTTGAAGGTCCGTTTAACGACTTTAACGGAATTATTGAAGAGGTGAATGACGAGAAGAAGAAGTTGAAAGTTATAGTGAAAATATTCGGACGTTCAACACCGGTAGAGTTGAATTACATGCAGGTAGAAAAGATTATTTAATCTGTTTTATAGAAGTTTGTTTATAGGCCGTTTCGTAAAGAAACGGCTTTTTTATTTGAGGTAAGTAATTATGTGGAGCAATTGACATTGATTTTCAATGGCCTGTGGCTATTAGGTTTTTTTTAAGATTTTGCGGACAACCCGTTTGGCATAATTTTTTGTCTATAGGGTGTTAGATCATTATTACCAGACAAAATTATTTTTTATGAAAAAGTTCAGCATTGTATTAATTGCAGCAGTATTGTCTACTTTCTTTATAATGTCTTGCACCAGCAGGAAAAAAGATGCTGAGGCAGGCGCTGTACAGGTACAGGATACACTTGGATTGGCAGAATACCAGAAGTGGAAAATGGAAAGTGAAATACGTGAAAAGATTGAAGCAGAAAAAGAATTAGAAAATAATGCAGTGGCGGCAGCGGCGGCCACACGTAAATCTTCTGCATCCAGTAGCTCAAGGTCAGGCAACAGAGTTTACAGAAGTAGTGGTAGTAGCCGTGGAACCAATAGTTCTTCAGGCTCTGGCACTGCATCAGCTCCGGCTCCGGCCCCTCAGAGAAAGGGAATGAGTCATACTGCTAAAGGAGCAATAGTAGGAGCTGCTTCTGGCGCAGTAATCGGTGCTGTAGCGAATAAGAATAACAGGTTAGGTGGCGGTGTTGTAGGAGGTGTTATCGGCGCCGCAACCGGTGCTGGTGTGGGTGCTATAGTAGATAAGAAAGAAAGACAAAGAAATGGTTACTAACACGCATTAGTAACAGGCAAAAGCGGTTTTAAACCGCTTTTTTCATATATAATCCTTATTTTTAACTACTTCCGGTTAATGATTATTTACCGGAACCAAACTTAAACAAATGAAAAAACTATTACTGATGGCTGCAGTAGCTTCTATTGCTGTAGCATGCAACAATGAAGCTAGTATGACTGAAACAAGCGATTCGGTTGCCATTACTCCTGTGGACACGTTACCGGTAACAGAAACCTTCACAGACTACAAAGAAGGCGATGTAATCAAGAAAGATGGTCAGTTAGTGGTTTATACCAATGGTACGTGGGTACCGGTGGAGAAAGACCTTGTTTTGGACAACGGTGTTACAGTTAAAAAGAGCGGCGAAATCGTCGACAAAAACGGGAGAACTATCGTTTTGGAAGACGGGGAAAGGGTGAGTAAAACAGGGTTGTTTTTTAACCGTGCCGGTGCCGCTGTAGAAGATGCCTGGGATGCTACCAAAAGAGGTGTAACTAATGCAGCTGAAGCTACAGGAAATGCTGTGGAAAAGGGTTATGATGCCACTAAGAAAGGAGTAGAAAAAGCGGCAGATGCTACCAAAGAAACAGCCGAAGATGTGGGCCAGGCAATAAAGAAAGGCGCCAATAAAGTGGGTGATAAAGCGAAAGAATTAAAAGAAGACCTTAAAAAATAGTCAAGTATTTTTTGGTTATGTTTTGATAAAGGTGAGGCCTTGCGCCCACCTTTTTTTATTGATCTATTTTGCTGTGCTGGTCTTTTGGAACTCCTTAAATTTATCACTAATATAAGTGATCAGTTCTGCCCTGTTGCGCTGCCGGCAGAATTCGTAAGAAGGTCGATATTGATTCATAAAAGTTTTGAGTGCTTCATCTTTAAGACCAGTTAAAGAGCTAACCCAGGCCGGTGAAAATACGTAGTCAATGTACGCATCTTCCTCCTGTTTCAGTAATCGTGTCTTTAGTCGCTTATTGGCTTTACGTTCCTTAGAAAAAATAGCAGAAGGACTTAAGACAATGCCTGCTCCTGCAGAAGGTGTATGACCGCCGGTTATACCCAACGGTTTTTCATAAGCATAGCTATATTCCTGCCTTCTGCGGATAGAGTCCCTGCGATAATCTGCCATAACTGTTACCCCGCTTAAAAATGCAGCTCTTTCGATGAGTGCAGCATCATAACCCGATATAAAAAACTGTTCCTGAACCCGAACCGTATCGCTGATATAGCCATTGAAGGAAAAAACCAGGCTGTCATTTTCATTAGCCTTTATGATATAATAACCGCTGTTGTCTGCTGATACAGACGAACGGCTACTGATATTGGTTACAGTAGCACTGGGTAAAGGGGATACGGTATCATAAGTAAAATTATTCACTCTTCCTTTTACTGTTTTTTGTGCAGCAAGCGGCAGTATGGCAATCAGCAGGCAAAATGTAAGTATGTAGCGGTAAATCATATATAAATGTAAGTGTAATGTATGTGCAGGTAGCTGCTTCCGGCAATAATTGTTTGTTAAAGGCCTATTCTTCTGTTCGGCTGGAAAAACTATATAACAGGTAAAACAGCGAGGGCAATATTAAAACACTTCCGGCAAGCAAGGCTATACCCAGCGCCCTGATGGTTTTTTCTGCTCCCTGCTGAGCCAATAATGACAGGCCTTCCGTATTTTTTAAGTTAACCAATACGGGGTAATGTTCATAGGTAATAGCTACAAGCAACAGGGTTACCTGTGCGCCGGCAATGACCCTGATGAGTTTGGTTTGCCTGGTAAATAATGAGGCCCACATCCAAACCAGCGAGCCAATGGCCAATACTACACAGATAATACTTACCGAATTCCCAAAAAGCCAGTGCTCCAGCGGAATATCTTCCACCCGGGCAGCTATAAATACCAATACCGCGGCTGCCAGGGCTGCAATACTCATGTGTTTTGATTTGGCGATAAATCGTTTCTTATCCTCATCAGATTTTGTTTCCCCAATAATAAATATAGCTGCTAAAAAACCGCAGATGATAACTGTAAAAATGCCAACGGCAAAGGGGAATGGTGCCAGCCAGCTAAAAACATAGGCATCCAGGAAGTTGTTTGCATGAGGGTCAATTCTGCCCGATACAGCGCTACCGGCAATAATGCCCAAAAACAGGGGGGTGATGACACTGGAGTACATAAAAGTTTTGGAATATACTACCTGCATTTTGTCTTTTACCGCGTCATAGTTTCTAAAAGTAAAGGCTGTTCCCCTGGCGATAATGCCCAGCAACATGATAGTTAAAGGTATATGGAGATAAACCGACATCGTTGTGTAGATGACAGGAAATCCCACAAAAAGTATTACAATGGCAATAATCAGCCACATATGATTAGCTTCCCAAATAGGCCCGATAGCTCTATACATTACTTTACGTGTTCTGTCTTTACTTTTCGGTGTCGAAAGAAATTCCAGCACACCAGCGCCAAAATCAGCTCCACCCATTAATACGTAAAGTAAAACTGAAGCCCACAAATATGCCATTACTACGTAAATCATAAAAGCCTTTAATGGTTATCGGGTAATGAATTGTCTGCAGCTGTATCGTATAAAACGCCCACCATTTTTACCTGGCGGTACAACAGAATCATTACAATAATGCTGAGCGAAAGATATATAGCAGTGAAAATATAAAATGAATAAATAATACCAGGCATGGGCGTAACGGCATCGGCTGTTCGCATAAAGCCATACATGATCCAAGGCTGCCTTCCTACTTCTGTAACCATCCAGCCGGCTTCTACAGCAATAAACCCTGCAGGAATAGCCAGTACAAACATTTTCAGCAACCATCTTTTTTGAAGCCAGTTCTTCTTTCTCCATAGAATAAAGAGATACAGGAAGGCGATCAGCATCATGGCAACACCCAGCATTACCATTACCTGGAAAGAGTAATGCACTACCGCTACAGGAGGACGTTCATTTTTGGGAATTTTGTCCAGGCCTGTTACCTCAGTATTGAAATCGCCATGGGCCAGGAAGCTCAATGCCCCGGGAATTTTCAACGCATATTTTACCGTTTCTGTTTTTTCATCAGGAACGCCACCTATGATCAATGCTGCTTTTTTCTCTGTTTTAAAATGAGCTTCCATGGCAGCGAGCTTTGCAGGTTGCCTTTTCGCTACATCCTTGGCCGAAAAGTCTCCACTCAAAGGTTGGAGGATGGCGCTAACAGCAGCGAATACGGCGGCGATTCTAAAAGCTTTTGTATGAAACTGTACATTCTTTCCCTTCAATATCATCAGTGCGTGTACTCCGGCTACAGCAAAGCTGGTAGCCACGGTAGCAGCTAATACCATGTGTATAGATTGAGAAAGCCATGCATCGTTAAACATAGCAGCGATTGGATCTGCGTTAATATATTGCCCGTTCACATATTCGAATCCGGTAGGGCTGTTCATCCACGCGTTGGCTGCCACCACCAATATGCCCGAAGCCAACCCGCTTAATCCTACTACTACACCCGTGAACCAATGAAACCACTTGTTAAATCGATTCCATCCATACAAATAAAAACCTAATGCAATGGCTTCAATAAAGAAGGCGGTTCCTTCCAAAGAAAAAGGCATACCGAAAATAGGACCTGCGTGTTTCATAAACTCCGGCCATAATAAGCCGAGCTCAAAAGACAAAACAGTGCCCGAAACTGCACCTGTTGCGAAGAAGATGGCTACGCCCCGGCTCCATGCCCTGGTTACATTCTTATAAGTTATATCACCCGTCTTTAACCACTTATAATGCGACACAGCCATAAAGAATGGCATGATCATCCCGATACATGCGAAAATGATGTGAAAGCCAAGAGAGAGCGCCATTTGCGAACGAGCCGCCAGAAAATCATCCATAGTGAGCATGGATTTAGACAAGAATAAGTTATCGGCTGCAAAGGTACGGCAGATCAGTTGTAATTTGTATTACAATATAGCGGACAGATGTTTCGCGATCCGGTCCTTTTGGTTAAGGACAGTAAGAAAGGAGACAGGTTGAGTGTCCCTTGCTATCTGTTTTTTCTATTACATCAAGTGCCTTATAAATGCCGCTTGTGTTTTGTTTTAATAATGCTATACCTGTCTTATACTTTTTAAGCAAAAAGACTAACGCTGTTTCGCGGCTGGCGTGGCTCCAGGATATCAGCTCATTGAA
>JAESFO010000681.1_pt1 | contig 16581 bp, 11 predicted proteins | sample 9269421 | NCBI WGS metagenome assembly JAESFO01 (sample SAMN14502839, study PRJNA617101) | algae metagenome | isolation source: Nostoc desertorum CM1-VF14 and co-occurring heterotrophs from rocky... | place: USA: Clark Mountains, San Bernardino, California | collected 2000-06-05 | reverse complement strand
CATTTATGCGAAGTATTAGGCCTTAATCCTGACACTACTAAAAGGATTGTTTTTCATGAGATCACTAAACCAGCCATTAAAGCTGCGGTTGAAAGACCCCGTAAGCTGGATATGAACCTGGTAAATGCACAGCAGGCCCGCCGGGTACTGGATCGCATTGTGGGATTTGAGCTAAGTCCTGTATTGTGGCGTAAAATAAGCGTAAAGAATAATTTGAGCGCCGGCCGTGTACAAAGTGTTGCGGTTAGGTTGATTGCTGAGAGAGAAAGAGAGATCAACGCTTTTGAAACGCAGAGCAGCTTTAAGCTGGAAGCTATTTTTACCTCAACGGACACTACCGGTAAACAAATTAATTTTAAAGCTGAAGGTAAAAGATACAATGATAGCCAGAGTGCTGAACAGTTTTTACAATCCTGTATTGGCGCTAATTATACGGTGAGCGATATACAGGTAAAACCTGGCAAACGCACACCTGCAGCACCTTTTACTACTTCCACACTTCAGCAGGAAGCCAGCCGGAAGCTGGGATACAGCGTAAGCAAAACGATGCTGGTAGCACAGCAGTTGTACGAGAACGGGCATATTACTTATATGCGTACCGACAGTGTTAATTTAAGTGATACGGCATTGGGTGATATCACTAATACGGTGAAAGGAATGTATGGTGAAAATTATCACCAGTTCCGTCGCTATAAAAACAAGAACCAGAGTGCACAGGAAGCACACGAAGCCATTCGCCCCACTTATATGAACAATACAACCGTTGAAAATCCTGAGTGGAAACGGTTGTACGAGTTAATATGGAAAAGAACCATGGCCAGCCAGATGGCTGACGCCCAGCTGGAAAAAACGACTGCTTCTATCGATATTTCTACCAATAAGGAACAACTGACTGCGTCGGGAGAAGTGATCAAATTTGAAGGTTTCCTGAAAGTTTACAGGGAAGACAGAGATGAAGAAGACATTAATGAAGATGAATCTGCGGAAGGCATGTTGCCTCCTTTGCAGGTAAAACAAGATCTGCCATTGGTGCAAATGACAGCCACTGAAAGATTCACACGTCCTTCCCCGAGATATACAGAAGCTTCGCTGGTAAAAAAACTGGAGGAGTTGGGTATTGGAAGACCTTCCACCTATGCACCCACTATTTCTACTATTATCAAAAGGGAATATGTAGAAAAAAGAGATAAGGAAGGCGTATCGCGTAATTACCAGTTGCTCACGCTGAAAAACGAGCAAATAGCAAAAGCTACCCTATCTGAGAATACCGGCGCAGAAAAAGCCAAACTATTCCCCACCGATCTGGGCTTGGTGGTAACAGACTTTTTGAAGCAGTACTTTGACGATATTATGGACTATGGGTTTACCGCCCGTATTGAGAATGAGTTTGATGATGTTGCGGGTGGAAAACTGCAGTGGAACAAAATGATCGATGATTTTTATAGCCCTTTTAAAGAGGATGTAGATAAAACCATCGAAACAGCTGAGCGTATCAAAGGTGAAAGAGAACTCGGGGCCGACCCGCAAAGCGGCAAACCTGTTATAGCCCGTATGGGACGGTTTGGCCCTATGGTACAGATAGGAAGTGCAGAGGAAGAAGAAACACCCCGCTTCGCGTCATTGCAGAAGGGACAGAGTATTGAAACCATAACCCTGGATGAAGCTTTAGACCTCTTTAAATTACCAGCGGTACTAGGTGAATATGAAGGAAAAGAAGTTTCGGTGAACATCGGCAGGTTTGGACCTTATGTAAAACTGGGCGAAGATTTTATCTCCATACCCAAAGGAGAAGATCCGTTTAGTGTTACGCTGGACAGGGCAATCGATCTGATCAAAGAAAAGCAGCAGGCGGATGCTCCTATTGCTGAGTTTGAAGGAAAACCGGTAACAAAAGGTAAAGGGCGCTTTGGTCCATTTATTAAATGGAACGACATGTTTATTAATGTGCCCCGCCGTTACAATTTCGATCATCTTTCGCCACAGGACATTAAAGAGCTCATCGAAACCAAGGTGGAAAAGGAAGCCAATCGTTTTATTCAACAATGGCCGGAAGAAAAAATTGCACTGGAGAACGGCAGATGGGGACCATTCATCCGGTTTGGTAAAAAGATGATCAAGCTGGGCAGAAAAGAAGATGGAGAAAAGTACACTGCTGAAGAGCTTGCCGGTGTGCCATTAGAGGAGGTTAAAAAAATGATTCTCGCTGAAGAGCCCAAAGCTTTTGACAAGCCTGTAAAGGCTGCTGCCAAGAAAAAAACAGCCGCTAAGAAAAAGGCCGCGCCCAAAAAGAAGTAAGTATTGATCAAGATAGAAAAAGGCTGCTTGCTCAAATAGGCAAGCAGCCTTTTTATGTAAAACAACGTTGGTTTTAAAAGCTTTGCGGTAGTAATACCTGGTTAATTTTGTGTATTACACCATTAACATAATGCTGGTCACTCGAGCCTCCGGGCTCGGGTGTAGGGTTGATAGCAATAGTTGCCGCGGTGGCATTTACAGCACCTTTAACGGATGCAGCTGTTACCATCGGACCGGTAAGTGTTGCCTGCAAACCAACCCCCGGATGAGCAGGTACAGCGCCATTTAATAATGTGGGTACGTTAGTTTGTGTAGTTGCGAAATTATTTAAGAAAGCCCGGCTTCCTAAAATATGATACACGATAACGCCTTTTACACGTTCTGCCGTTAATACAGGAAAGAGTAATGGATTGCTGAATACCGCTGTTGAACCAACAAGTGCTGTTGTCTGAGCAGGAGCATTTGCGTCGGCGGCCGCATTAGCCACTGCATCGGAGGCACCAGCGGCTTTGGCCTGGGCAAAAATCGTAGCACGAACAGAAGGAAAAGCCAGATTATATAAGGTAGCCTTAAATGCATCATCTGTTGGGGCAAACACCGTCAGGTTGGCTCCTATATTTTGAAGCACACCTGTTAAAAATCCGGGTGCTGCCGTGCCGCTGTCTGCTCTCGCAACAGCTGCTTTAAGGTAGGTCAAATTAGCATCTGTGTTAATCCTATCCCACAAAAACCTCTTAGGAGGTGTGACAACAGCGCCTGTTTCGTAAATCATACCATTGCCGGCAGGTGTTCCTGATGTGTTTACGACTGGTACATTATTTACAAAATTGCCATTTCTGTTAGAAGGAAATGTGGTTAACCTTAATAAGGCGCTAACAGTTTCAGCAGGATTAATTAATGTCGGGTATTGAAAATTAGGAAAGCTGCCGGGTAACGAACCAAAGGCAATAGTTTGGGGAACCGTGTTATAGCCCACAATTCCCTGCGCGGTAACAGAGGTAAAATTTTCGCTACCGATAAAGCCCAGGAAAGTTGCATCGGGTGCCGCAACCGGTATGGCGCCAGATGTCAAAAGGTTTATGGCCTGCTTCACAGCCGCATTACCTGGCACAAAAGCGGTCAGTTTAATAGTTGAATCGCTCAGTTTACTTGCTAAACCGGATTTTGCAATAATAGCGTTATATAAACTGTAATTAGCATTAGCTGCAATAGAGGCTGCTATAGCAGGTTGAGAGCCAGGCGAAGGTACACCGTTATCAGGGTACTGTTCTACATCCTTATTACAGGATAATAAAAGGATACCCAATGCCAATACCGGAATAAAAAATCTTTTAGTATCTAAAGGTTTCATGTGTTAATTTTTATTGTTTTTTAGCCACATAGAAAAAATATCCACCCTACTGTTTAGGATAATGAATATTTTTTTTGCTTATTTCATAGTATCACTTTAACAGGTTAATGCAAGATTAAAAAATATTATATCCGAAGCTTATATAGTACAATCCGCCTACGCGGGCATTACCTATCGCATTTACATAATACTGGTTGAGAATATTGGTTCCCCCGATTTTCACAACAGATTTGGCCTCCAGCAGCCTGTAGCTAACCTGTGCATCCAGTGTATTGATTTTAGGCACCCGTCCATTTGCAAAGTCTCCGTTATAATAAAAAGTATCCTGCCAGCGATATGCCAGGCTAAAAGAAGCCCTGTCCTGGGGACCAAAGCCTGTATTCCCAAAGCTGGCATTAAACCGGTATTTAGGGGCGTTAAAGAAGGAAACAAATCCTTCCGGAACATCGCTTAAAACATCGGATGAAAGATTAGCAGATACGGTAAAGTTAGCGGGCAACCTGTAATCCAGACCCAGGCCAAAGCCATAAGTTTTCACGCCCTCATCAATATTAGTAGGTACAGAATAAATATTTCCATTCAGCGTATCTGACTGACTGATTGCAGCCCCTGCCCTATTCTGCACCAGCAGTGTTCGGGTAATAAAGTCGCGATACTGACCGTAGTAACCATATATGTCAATCATTAACCGGTTATCGGCATGCAGCCCCTTATAACCCAATTCAAAAGAAGATACCGTCTCAGGCTTGTATTTTACGTAGTCGTATTCTCTTTGATTACCCTGACGCAGATCATTCAGGTAATACACTTTATTACCTCTAAAATTGTAGAAATCCCAAAACTGCTCCTGTCCTCCAATTAAACGGGTATTACCCCCTACGTTCAAATTGATCCATTGTTGTTGTGTTGAAGGAAAACGATAAGCTGTCTGGTAACTTACGCGGATATTACTATTGTTTGCCACGGTAAATACGGCGGTGGCTCTTGGTGTAAAACGACCTTTGAAGTTTTCATTCTTGTCATAACGGCCGCCCAGCGTAATACGTACTACTTCTCCCAGTTTTTTACTTAACTGAGCATATCCTCCAAACTCATTGATAGGGATCGTTCCGGTAGAATCTGCAAATAAGGTTCCTTCGGAGTTCAATACATATCTTTTAAAATTACCACCTACCAGGAAGTCTACTACATTATTAAACATTTCAGAAAAATTATACTGCCCTTCATAGTTATACAGGTCGGTTTTATCAACAAACAGTCCGCCTCCCTGGGAAATTGGTTTTGCTCTCACGCTATCAAAAAGCCTTTTCCATTCTGCGCTGCCGGCATCAGGACGGCCTATGTCGGCCGCAGCCCTTGCTGCCAGGTGCGCATTGTAATCGGTTTGCCCTGCCAGTTTAGATCCTAAAAATGCCTGCCCGTATTGTGCAAACCAGCCGGTAGCACCACCACTGGCTTTCCATGCTTCGTTGGTTAACCTTGTTGTAACAGTCGCGTTAAATGATTCTCCTGCGTTCTCTTGTGTGGTAGACGCTCTTAAGAACCAGTTTTTGTTTACCAGTTCTATTTTATACTGCCCTATTTTAAGGTTTTTCAGAGAATACCTGTCACTACCTGTATAAACAGTGTTACCCGTGCCCCAGTTACCTGCTACAATTAATTCAGTAGCGGGCGTAAGCTTAAAATTCAAGGAACCACCTATTTTAAGATTCATTGTGGTAGGGTCAATAATCTCCCGCTCTTCATAACCGGTGCGTGACACCAGTATTGGATTTGTGGTTAAAGTACTGATATAAGGAGCCAGGAAAGGCGCCTGCGCTGCAACTCCGTTTAAAACCTGCCGGATATCGGCGCTTGTTTCGTCTCCGTATACATTGATACCATCATAATTCGGATCAGTTAAACGGGTTCCGCCTTTAGGCGTTCCGTCGGTACCTATACGTGCATAATTCCGGTAGTCCTGGGCAACCCAGTCTTTTGCCTGAATAAATTCCGAAGTAATCTTAAAAGCAAATTTTTCAGAAACCTTATGACCCCATCTCAACGCTACATTATGAAAAGGAGAAGCTCCTCTTCCAGCATCACCTAAATGCATCACACCTTCTTTTAGCTCCAATGAAAGCCCCTGGTATTTAAATGGATTCTTACTATTGATCAGCAAAGTTCCATTCATACCGCCAGGGCCGTATAATACAGAAGAGGCGCCGGGCAGAAGATCCATACTCTCAACATCCAGCTGAGTTAAGCCCACCACTGTTCCCACCGAAAAATTTAAGCCGGGCGCCTGGTTATCCATTCCATCCACAATTTGGTTGAAACGCAGATTACCGCTGCCCATAAAGCCACGTGTAGTAGGTGTTTTGAATGTAAGTGACGAGGTAACTACATCTACTCCTTTTAAATTAGCTACAATATCATAGTAGCTGGGAGCAGGTGTGTTACGTATGGCAGCTGCTCCTACCCGCTCCACCGTAACCGGCGACTCCAGCAGCCGCTCGCTAAACCTGGATGCCGATACAACAATTTCCTGACCGAGCAAAGGCTTTAACAATACTGTCAGGAAACCTGTGCCGGTAACAGATACATCCTGCGTTTCAAAATTCACGGAGGAAACAGTTAATGTAACCGGTAAGGAGGTCACATTGATTTGAAACTCGCCACTTTCATTGGCAACAGCACCCTGAGTACTCCCTTTTAAAACTATGGAGGCAGCGGAAATGCCTTCACCATTTTCAAGGTTTTTTACTACTCCTTTAATCGTTTGGGCAAAGGAAATGGTTGCGACAAGACATAGGAAGCCGGTTATGGCAGACAATCTTAATGCAATTCTCATAAAATACTGATTTGTTTGGACAATTGTTCTGTTAAAATAACACTTGTTAGTTTAATTTCAAAAAAAATTGCAGCGGCGGCCAAAGAAACTGATGATTGGGTGATAAATGCGAGATGCGGGATAGTGGATACTCTGATACCGGATGTTGGATACTTGATTACAGATGCCAGATAATTGATACTGTTGGATATTTGATATCGGGTACCTGGATATTGGTTTGTTTCTCAACATTCCTTATTAATTTCGCGCCATGTCTGAATTAAAATTTCCCCAACAAACTAATTTCTACCGCGGTAAGGTTAGAGATGTATATACCATAGATAACCGCTTACTGGTAATGATCGCGTCTGATCGCATATCGGCATTTGATGTTATATTACCCGAACCTATTCCTTATAAAGGACAGGTATTAAATCAGATCGCTGCTTACATGCTGAATGCAACCAAAGACATTTGTAAGAACTGGCTGCTGGAAACACCTACGGTGAATAGTTCTGTGGGGCAAAAATGTGAACCTTTCAAGATAGAGATGGTAGTGCGCGGGCACTTAACAGGGCATGCCTGGAGAACTTACAGCAGCGGTAAAAGGATCTTATGTGGCGTTGACCTGCCGGAAGGCCTAAAAGAAAATGATACTTTTCCAACTCCTATCATTACGCCCAGCACCAAGGCCAGTGAAGGACATGATGAAGACATCAGTAAAGAAGAAATTATAGCACAGAGATTGGCAACTGCGGATGAATGGCAGCAACTGGAGCAACTGGCATTAGCTTTATTTAAACGTGGCCAGGAGTTGGCACTAAAACAGGGATTGATACTGGTGGACACCAAGTATGAATTTGGCAAGCTGGAGGATAAAATTGTTTTGATGGATGAGATACATACCCCTGACAGCTCCCGCTACTTTTATGCAGATGGCTTTGAAGAACGCCAGCAGGCAGGAGAAAAGCAAAAACAGTTAAGTAAGGAATTTGTAAGAGAGTGGCTGATCGAAAACAATTTCATGGGCAAGGAAGGACAACAGGTTCCGGAGATGAAAGAAGAATGGGTCAACACCATTTCCAAACGCTACATTGAGCTATACGAAAAAGTGATTGGCCAAGCCTTTCAACCTCAGAAGGTAAGCCCGGAAGAGCAGCTTGAAAAAATATCAAATGCATTGAGTAAATACTAACGAACAAGGGCCGCAAAATTGCGGCCCTGTTTTTATAGAGAACGGATAAACTACTTATTTAATCACGGGTGTACGTCTTTGCATCTGGATAGTATTTTTCTTAAAGGAAGCGGTATAACCTTCACTATCTTCCTTGCGTATTACAGAGTTGATAGCATCATTCCGATACCTGAAAAACTCATCTACCTCCAACCTTATGTTCCTGCCAAATGTCTTGTTGTATACAGAACGGCTTCCTCCGGCTTCAAAATCGCCGATAAGAACGTCATTTACTTCCGGCCATAACCCGGCATCGCTATCCACACTATACACCACCGCATACTGACCATCGTAGTCCATCTTAACTACTGAGTAAGGAGAATTCACTTCCGAAATATAGGTTACTATTCCTGACTCGTCGTTGTTACGAGGATTGTCGTCATAATAATCTCTTTTTGTACAGCTTGCCAATAATACGATTCCGGCAAAAAGCACCAGCGATATAGAAATAAATCTTTTCATTTTTATAAGTTTAGTAGTTTTAACTAATATTGTTTGTTTAAAATATAGAGCGTTAAAAAAGCTTCGGGGTTTGTAGTGCATTGTTAAAAAACTTATAATAAATATTCGTGCCAACAGCCCTGTCCATTACTTATAAACCCCGGTTCAGTTATATGAAATCAATCATTCTATCAATCATTTGCACCAGCTTTATGCTTTCTGCTCAAAACTTACCAGCGCAGCGCCTGATTATAGGCACGTACACAAACAATAATGCAAGCAAAGGCATCTATGTATATGATTTTAATGCAGCCAACGGGGAAGCCCGGGAAATAAGCTCAGCTAAAGCGGGCAACCCCTCCTACCAGGCTGTAGATAAAAAGGGGAATTTCATCTACAGTGTAAATGAAAGTGATGAAGGCAAGATATCTGCATTTAAATACAACAGGTCTGCCGGATCTCTGTCATTAGTAAATCAACAGTCTAATAATGGCAGCGCTCCCTGTTACGTAAGCATTGACAAAACAGGCAAATGGTTGTTTGCGGGTAACTATAGCAGCGGCAATTTAACGGTGCATCCTATTGCATCCAATGGGAGTATAGGTGTCATTCAGCAGGTGGTACAACACAGTGGAAGCGGCCCCAACAAAGGCCGCCAGGAATCAGCGCATGTGCATTGCACTTATATGTCGCCCGACAACCGGTTTTTATATGTACCCGACCTGGGTATTGATAAGGTGATGATCTATCCTTTTAATGCACAAACAGGCAGGTTAGATACAGTACAAAGTAATGCTATTACCATCCCGGCAGGTGGCGGGCCGCGACATATTGTGTTTACGAAAAACGGGAAATTCGGATATATCATCGAGGAGTTGTCGGGAGCTATTACTGCTGTTGTGCGCAAAGGAAATCAACACACTATTCTTCAACAAATTAATAACCTGCCTGCCCAATATAATGGCGCCAGTGCCGATATTCATTTATCGCCCGACGAGCGCTTTTTATATACATCGCACCGGGGTAACAGCACCATACAAATACATAAAATAGATTCCCAAACCGGACGTCTTAGTTTTATAGCAGAACAATCTACCAATGGCAATTTTCCGCGCAATTTCACCATCCACCCTTCGGGCAAATGGCTGTTAGCCGCCAATCAAAAATCAAACGATATAACGATTTTTAAAAGAAACGTTCAAACAGGTTTGCTTGCTGATACTCAACAGCGCATATCTGTACCGGCTCCGGTTTGCCTGCAGTGGATTAAATAAAAAAGTCTATCTCTTATTGTTAATCATCGGAGGCAGTATACAAGTTTTCAAATCGCGGCAAACCTGTCATAAAAAATTTGTCATAGATTTTTTTATGACAAAAAATTGATGGCAACAGTAATTCGCCGGTAAAAAGTTATAATCTCTGCTGGGTCGCGTAAAGATTACTGAACAGGTAGTTCGTAACTTTGTGACTTGTTACAACAATCGGCACATACCTTATTTGTTAAACAAACGGCAGCACAGCTGGGTTTTGATTATTGCGGTATTGCAAAGGCGATGCCACTGGATGAGGATGCCCGCCGGCTGGAAGCCTGGTTGAATAAGGGTATGCATGGGCAGATGAAGTATATGGAAAATCACTTTGAGCTTCGTATAGATCCTACCAAACTGGTTCCCGGAGCGCGGTCCGTCATCACCCTTTTACTCAACTATTTCCCCCAGGAGCGACAAAGTGATACTGCACCTAAAATCGCGAAATATGCTTACGGCAATGATTATCATGAGGTGATCAGGGCGAAACTCAACGAGTTTCTTTTTATGATCCGTGAAAAGACAGGCGACATACAAGGTCGCGGATTTGTTGATTCGGCTCCAGTGCTGGAACGTAGCTGGGCCAGGAAAAGCGGCATTGGATGGATAGGAAAGAATGGCAACCTGATCACCAAACAAAATGGCTCTTTCTTTTTTATAGCTACGCTAATTACCGACCTGGAACTGGATTACGATGATCCGTTTGCCAAAGATTTTTGCGGTTCCTGCACACGCTGTATTGACGCATGCCCCACAGATGCGATCCTCCCCAACAAAGTAGTGGATGGCAGCCGCTGTATTTCCTATTTCACCATTGAATTAAAAGAGTTGCTGCTACCGCAGGAAATGAGCAATAAGTTTGACAACTGGATGTTTGGTTGCGATACCTGCCAGGATGTTTGCCCCTGGAACCGGTTTAGTAAACCACATTCGGAATCAGGCTTTACGCCCATACCGGCGATATTAAATTTATCGAATAGTGAGTGGCAGGCAATGACAGAAGAAAGCTTCCGCAAAATATTTAAACATTCGCCTTTAAAAAGAAGCAAGTTTAAAGGTATTCAGAGAAACCTGAATTTTATTAAACAGGAATAAATAGAGAAGACCTGAGATTTTAAACAGAGCACTTAAAGAAAAAGAAACACGGAGAAAATCTGATTTTAAATATTGATTTCTTACTTACATCACTTTTTAAGCTCATTCAGCCCCCTGGTAATAAAGTCTCCATAACTTTTATCCAGCATCAAACTGGAAAACTTTTCCCAAGGGTACCATTTTAATTGAAAGTCCATATAACCCTGCAGGGCCAGTGAATCATTGGGTTGATCCTTATTGATCTGCCAGCCACTGATTATAGGGCTCGAACCTTTTTGCATGGAAACTACCACACTCCTATCGGTAGATTCACTAATGGCGAGGTTGATGCCATTTGCGGTAGCTTTTACTACTCTTCCATCCTTTACCAGCTCATTGCTTAATACTACATTCTCAAAACCAGGATACCATTTCTTCCACTGCGAGAGATCACGCACCTGGTTTAATACGCTATCCCGGTTGTTGGCCAGACTGGTCATTCTGAAAACCCTGATATGAGAAGGAATGAAAAATGCTACCACACAAGCCATTGCAAAAAAAACAAGGGCACTGATTACGATGAGTTTAATATATCGCATAATAGAACAGTAAGTAAAATCTCAAATATTAAGTGATGAACCTGTTTTAAACTTTCTAATTAACCACATAGATTCAGTAGAAATCATAGCGCTTCAGACTGCATAGATTCCGCCAGGGCGAAACATAGCTAATGTATTTTCTGCTTTCTTTCTTCTACTATCATAATCCCACTGTACTTATGCGCCCCATGCCGGTGCAAGCAGGGTTTAAATAGTATAAACAACTTCGATAAACAATAAACTTTAAATATCAAATTTTAAACTATAATAATAATTATTCCCATTTCATTACTTTCATCACGATCAAGTAGACAATGATGATCCAAATACCGAGTATTCCTATTTCTTTCCAGCAATCAAACAAGTGCAGTCCTTCGAAAGATATTTTACGCATGGCATTATTGAACTGGGTAAGCGGTAAAGCCTGGCAAAGATGCCGAAGCCAGGGAGGAAATACATCTATTGAAAAGAAAGTTCCCGATAGCAATATCTGGGGAAAACCGAAAAGGTTAATTAATAAAGGGATACTGGTATCTGATTTTGCTAAACTGGCAAAGATCAATCCTACACCCATGAGCAAAAATAACATATACACAGTGAGGACCATCATTTCAATGAATGTAAGCGCTCCATTGATCAATGTAAACTTTAAAAAGAAATGTCCGAAAAGGATCAGTACCGCTACGTTGATCAGTTGAAAAATAAGACGGCTGGCTCCAATACCAATCAGGATATTTATTTTTTTAACCGGCGATGCATAAAACCTTTTCAACACTAATTGCTCTCTCAGGTTAAAGAAAACAAAAGCGATCCCAAACATAGTTGCAAATAAAATAGAAAAGCCCAATTGACCGGGTAATACAAAATCAATTTGCCTGTACTTTTTACCAGGAACGACCTGTGGTATAAATGCATATTCCCTATGCAGTTTATGTGCATCATCCAACTCTATTTTCAGTGCCTGGTAATCGAGTGTACGCATTAAATTATAAACCGCTCCTCCACTGGCTTCGCTCGACAATAGCAGCACCTTATAATATCTGGAAGAATCGATATTAAAAGGCACTATATTCATTACGGCGGCAATATTGCCTTTGATCAAATCTTCGTTTTGCTTTGCCGTATCAGTATAGGGAACGATCTTAATCCTGGAATTCAGTCTGAGGCTGTCAAACAAAACGCTTGTGGTATCGCTAGAAGGGCTTATTGCCACTTTATATGCTTCCGGCGGGCGCTCACTGAATGCGCCGAAGATCAGTATAAAAATGATGGGGAAAAGGAAGCTGAAAAACAAAGAAGAAGGCTGACTAAAAATGGCTTTAAAACTTGCTTTGGTAATCGCCCACAATGCTCTTGACTGACTATAAGACATTTAATGATTCTAAATTTGACAAAATTTTTAAGAGACCGACGGCAAGGCTAGTTGATAGTAAAATCAAAAGGTAATTTAGCCTGCGCACCCTGGGTCATGGCTTTAACCTGTATCAATTGCCTGTATACATTATAGTATTCTTCACCTAATTCTTTTTTCATTTTTGTTCCGGCCATTTCCGTTTTATCCATACCCAGTACCCTTTCCAGCAGGCCGCCCTGTTTGGGAAATTCTTTAATTTCATAGCTGTCCAGCTTTGCCTTTTTTGCAGCCGCTGCAATGGCAGTTTTCAATCCACCATAAGCGTCTACCAATCCAGCGTCTTTTGCCTTCAAACCAGTCCATACACGCCCCTGGGCAATAGTTTCAACATAAGCGGTGTCCTTTTTACGTCCCTGGGCTACACGTTGTTTAAAATCCGCATATATTTTTTCAATACTCGCCTGTACTAACTGCCTCTCCTGTTCGGTCATCGGATGATCTACGCTACCTGCATTTGCCAAAGGACCGGTTTTCACACCATCAAATGTAACGCCCAGTTTATTTTTAAAGAAGGTACTCATATCCGGCACAATACCAAATACCCCGATAGAGCCGGTAATAGTATTTTTAGAGGCGAAAATACTGTCGGCCGGAGCTGCTATGTAATAGCCACCGGAAGCAGCTACATCTCCAAAACTTACCATCAATGGCTTTGCCTGTTTCGCCAATGACATTTCCCGCCATATATTTTCACTTGCCAAGGCACTTCCCCCTCCTGAGTTAATTCTAACCACAATTGCTTTAATGGATTTATCCAGCCTGGCTTTGCGCAACAGGTCTATATAATCGGCACTACCAATATTATCTTCGCCGCCCTTACCATCAACAATATTACCGGTAGCATATATAACGGCAATATTGTCTCCTTTGCCTCCCAGGTCTCTGTTGGAGGACGCATATTTTTCGACAGTTAAAAAGTTGATCTTCTTGTCTGCATCAATTTTTAAACGCTTTTTGATCTCATCCTTTATTTCATCGTCATACTTCACACCATCAATCAATTTATGCGTAGTGGCATCCTCCGGCGTTTTTATAGTTCCGGCATCAGCCAGCTGATGCAATGTAGCTGTATCGGTTTTACGGGTTTCCGCTGTTTTTGACAGGAAGTCGTTGTAAATATCATTGAGCCAAACCGTCGTTTGCAACCTGTTCTCATCGGTCATTTTCTCGGCGCGTAGCGGCTCCGTAGCGCTCTTAAATTTACCGGCATAAAATATTTGAGGTTTAATCTCTAATTTTTCAAGCGTTCCTTTGAGGAACATATAATTTACACTAAACCCCGCCCACTCAAAAAAACCTTTCGGGGTTACATATATTTTATCGGCTACATTGGCGATGCTATATGCATTTTGAGACATTACATCAGCGTGGGCTATAATGAATTTCTTAGAGGATTTAAAGTCGATCAAAGCATTTCTGATCTCATCGCTATTACCAAACCCATTGGCGTTACCATTTGCTTTTAAAAGAATACCCTCTATGTTTTTATCATCCTTAGCCCTTTCAATCAAGCGGATCAGGTCGTAAAAAGAGGGTGTTTCATCCAATGATTGAGCCTGTAGCACTGATTGAAAATCTGTAACAGGTCTTTCATCGAATTTTTTGCTTAAATCGATTTCCAATACCGATTTTTCGGCCACTACCGGAGCCGATTTGGATAAGGCAGTTCCTGCCAGGCCGGCAAAAAAGAAAAATATAACAAAACAAAATACTACCAGCGCTAAAAAAGAAGCCAGAAAGATCTTTAAAAAGGATTTCATAAGAAATAATTGATACGTTTCGGGCTTTGAGTAAGCGGCCCTTTTAATATCGCCAAAATTAAAGATATTTCCCATGCAAATTTTTCAGTCAGCCATAGTATTACAGGCTTCCGTCTACATTTCTTTCTCTTTTAGTACAGGCTTCTGTAAATTTACCGCCCTAAATAAATATGTACAGCGTGTTTACAGATCAAAAAATAAAGGAGACTTATTTAATAATGGGCACCAATTTAGGTGACCGAAAGGCTAATCTGCAACGGGCGATCGTCGAAATTGAACAAAATATCGGCCGCATACTTAACGCTTCATCTGTTTATGAAACCGAGCCCTGGGGTGTAACCGATCAACCTGGTTTTTATAACCAGGTATTGAAGGTGGCCACATCTTTGGATCCACAACAACTGCTTACAGCCACGCTGGCTATTGAAAATAAAATGGGGAGGATCAGGGCTGAGCGGTACGGAGCACGAATCATCGACATTGACATCCTGTTTTTCGATGATTTAGTGATCGATACAGACCAATTAACTATTCCTCATCCGCGAATTATTGAACGTAATTTTGTATTGGCGCCTCTTGCTGAAATTGCACACGACCTGGTTCATCCCCTGTTGCATCAAACTATAGCAGAAATCCGAAAATGCAGCAAGGATCAGTTGGGTGTAAAAAAAATATACCCGGTTGAACACTAGATTTATATTTGCCGCAGGTATAGGCACCCTGGTTTAGTGAAATATATCCACCGATTCATTATTATTTTAAATTGCATTGCGTTACGAATTTATTACCATAGAAGGGAATATTGGAGCCGGTAAAACCACCTTGGCAACATTGCTTAGTAAGCATTATAATGCCAAACTGGTATTAGAAGCCTTTGCAGATAACCCCTTCCTCCCCCAGTTTTATGAAAATCCGAAGCAATTTGCCTTCCCGCTGGAATTGTTTTTTATGGCCGAACGTTATAAACAATTACAGGAGATGCTGGTGCAAAAGAATATGTTTCATCAGCTAACGATCAGCGATTACTTGTTTACCAAGTCCCTGTTATTTGCCAAAGTAACATTAAGCGAAGATGAGTATAAGCTGTATCAACGACTGTTTGATATTGTACAGCAGCAGCTTATTCACCCGCAGCTACTGGTTTATCTTCACGCGCCTGTTTCCAGGTTACAGCAAAATATAAAAAAGCGGCAAAGGGCATACGAACAAAAAATACCGGATGAGTACCTGCAGAGTATACAGGAAACCTACCTGCAATATATTAAACAGCTTCAATTGCCGGTGTTATTTGTGGATGCGTCTAACGCAGATTTCCTGACTAATGATAAACACCTGGAGGTAATTCTTGATGCACTCGGCCGTCATTATGAGCCCGGACTGCACCCTCTAGCCTTACCTTGATACTGTGGTAGGCTGATAGTTAACGGTTGATCGCTGTTACTTCGCGTTTGCGGCAATCTACAATCACTGATTACTGATCATTCATTACACCTCCTTACCTTTGCATACCTAATGGCAAGCGCAAATACCCCCGAAGTACAGTTAGTTAATGATCCTTTTGCAGCAGTTCGAATTCCTGAATACCGAAACCTGATGATTGGCCGATTTACGTTCGTAATGGCCATGCGCATGATTACTACCGTGGTAAGTTGGTGGATTTATGAGATTACAGGTGATGAACTAGCCATTGGTATGATAGGCCTTGCTGAAGTAATTCCAGCTCTTTCTCTTGCACTTTATTCAGGGCACAGAGTTGATATAAAAGATAAAAGAAGGCTGATTCTACAGGGCGTTACGGGATATTTGCTGGCAGGCATAACGCTGTTTGCTTTATCAACCCGACAAGCACAAGATTTTTTACATATTAAACACATCACCTGGTTTATATACGGCGTCTTCTTCTTTACAGGCATACTTCGCTCATTTGTAGGACCATCTTTTAGTGCTATTTTGGCGACTATTGTGCCCAAAAATTTATTACAGAATGCTACCACATGGAATCAGGGCACATGGTTGTCGGCTTCTGTAACCGGACATGCTGTGGGAGGCTTCCTTATCGCTTTTATTGGTATCAGCAATACTTTGTTAGTTGTTTGCTGTATTATTTTCGCAAGCTTACTATTTCTTTACCAGTTAAAGCCAAAACCGCCTTTTAAAACCAATTCAGAAAAGAGAACCTGGGAAAGTGTACAAGAAGGTTTAAATTTTGTTTTCAAAACCAAGGCATTGTTAGCAGCAATGGCATTAGACATGTTTGCTGTTCTTTTCGGTGGAGCTGTTGCTATGATTCCTGT
>JAESFO010000677.1_pt1 | contig 16679 bp, 12 predicted proteins | sample 9269421 | NCBI WGS metagenome assembly JAESFO01 (sample SAMN14502839, study PRJNA617101) | algae metagenome | isolation source: Nostoc desertorum CM1-VF14 and co-occurring heterotrophs from rocky... | place: USA: Clark Mountains, San Bernardino, California | collected 2000-06-05 | reverse complement strand
GTGAGTGCATGCCGGGCCAAAAAGCCAAGGCAGCCCGGATGCTCTCGGTAGGCCGTCGGTTGATCTCCCTGCCGCCAGTCTAGAAATCCAATCCGTTAATAGCCGCTCGGGCGGATTACAAATGCTTCATTTGCCGTCGTACCTGTGTCTGGAACGATCGAACGGTGGTATCGCTTTTCATGCTTTCAGACGATTGAATGAGCCTATTCGCGCAGCATGGAGCGCACAACGCATCATCACCTTGCTGGGGTCGAAGTGAGAGGAGTCAGCATCCGGAAGAGGTAGCGCGTTTTTTTAGCGAACGCAGCCCGCGTTTGCCGAAACTCAGCTTAAATTGCTCGGCTTGCTCGATAGCCGTGCTCTCCAACCTCACCTGTGCGGCAAAAACCACTCGACATGAAGCAACAGATTTTGAACAGACTGATTCCCCTTTGGCGCATTGCGATGGCGAGCACCTTGCTCGCCTTGTCCGGCTGCCTCGGGTTGCCCCCATCGCCCCCGTCGTCGCCCACTTACACACTTGCCGTCTCGGTAGACGCACCGCTGTCCAAAGTCGTGGAAGATTCACGCGCGGTAGAAGGCAGCAGTGGCTTTCGTTTGCTGCCCTCCGGTCCGGACGCACTGCAGGCGCGCCTCGAACTCGCCCGGATGGCCACGCAGTCGCTGGACCTTCAATACTTCATCTTTCAATCCGACTCCACGGGTCGCGAGATGATGCGGGCCTTGCGAGATGCCGCGGCGCGGGGAGTTCGGGTGCGCCTGTTGATCGACGATCTATACACACAAGGTCAAGACGAACTGCTGGCCTGCCTGGCCGCGCACGAGCGCGTCGAGGTTCGGCTTTTCAACCCGTTCGCGTTGAGGGCTGGCGGCGTGTTCGCTCGATTCGCGGCATCGCCATTCTTCTTTGGGCGCTTGAATCATCGGATGCACAACAAGTTGTTCGTCGCCGATGCAGCCTGGGCGATCACGGGGGGGCGCAACATTGGCGATGAATACTTCACGCGCAATGACGCGGGCAACTTCATCGACCTGGACGTGCTGGCTGCAGGAAAAGTCGTCGGTGACATGTCCCGCCAATTCGACCTCTACTGGAACAGTGCCGCCACTGTGCCAATCGAATACGTCGCCGCACGGTCGGCGCCTGCGTCCGCGCTGCGCGATCGCTTCGAGACGCTGACCCGGTCCGCGTCGGCTCCGGCGCTGGCGCTGGCGGGTGCCGATGTACCTGACGCGCTTGGCCGTTCGCCGGTGGCGACGGAGTTCGCTGCCGGCCGTGTGCATTTGGCGTGGGGCGACGGGGAGTCCTACGCGGACCTGCCTGGCAAGGCGCTTTCCGCATCACAGACCGAAGGAAGACAAGAGCATGGCTCCAACCTCGTGAGGCTCAACGCCTTGGAGCACATCCGTGCCGCATCGGGAGAGATATTGCTTACTTCACCTTATTTCATTCCGGGGCGAGCCGGCGTGGACCTCCTCGCCGAAGCGGCTCGCCGGGGTGTCAAGGTCAGTGTGTTGACCAATTCACTGGCGTCGACCGATCAGCCACTCGTACACGGGGCCTACCGGCGCTATAGACCAGCGCTACTGACGGCGGGTGTTGCACTGTTCGAGTTGAGCCCGCTGCGCGCCGGGCGCGAAGAGCAGCGCAAGCTCTTCGGACTGTCTGTGGGGGGACTACATACCAAATCGCTGGTGATCGACAGAAAGGAGTTGTTCGTAGGTTCGATGAATTTCGACCCCCGCTCCGATCGCATCAACACCGAAAGCGCTCTGGCGATCCATGTTGCGGAAGTTGCCGAAGACGCTGCTCGTCTGGCTGCGTTGTCCAAAATGCAGGCGGCGCATCAACTACGGCTGTCCGAAGGACAGGCGCTCGAATGGATCTCACCGGCCGGCGGCGAGGGGCCCATTCATGCGGACGAACCCGAGTCCGAAATCTGGCAAAAGATCTGGTTGCAGCTCACCAGCGAATTCGCACCGGAAGGCTTGCTGTAGTGCGCTAAATGGTCGGCAATATGCGATTTGAGAAAGATCCCGTTGGGCTGAAACACAAGAAGATGCGTTCGGCTTCGCCCAATAGCGTTTGCTGCGCTTCGGCGCCCGGAAGACGCGGATCTCCGCCGGGCGCTCAAAGCACTACGACGGCACGTTCTTGCACGCCTTCAGCTGTGCTTCGTACTTTGCCTTGCGCCAGCGGTTTTCTCCCGGCGTGGTCAGCGCGCGTGGGCCGTGGTCCAGCGGCAGTACGAGGGGCGGCGGCGGGCAGTTCGGCGAGCCTTTGCCGGAGAGTATGTCGACGCGGCGCTCTGCGGCAGCCACCTGCCGAGCCTTGCGCGCTTTCTCAATGACCTGGAAATCGGGGCCCGCCAGAGAGGGCAAGGCGGCACCTAAAGTCAGGGCGCTGACGAGAATGAGAAACGACTTTTTCATGATGAACTCCTGGAATTGATCGGAAGGAAACAAGCGCGAACCGTGAAGCCCGCTGTCACCGATCAATCCAGCCACCGGCAGTACAGGATGCGCACTGGCAACCGTAGGTGCCGACCTCCAGCGTCAAAGTATTCTCCGTTCGGCACCGGCACCACATGCACCGGCCATGCCGTGGCCTCATGTTCGCGGCATTCACCGCCGACCTCGTGCGGTGATGGCGCCGGGGCGCTGTAGCACAGCGCGCAGGGCATGGCATCCATGACCACTGGCATTGGCGCCACGTCTATGGTTGCGAACGCGGCAGGCCCCGTCGCGACCGAAGTGACTGCGCGCACCGACCGCCCCTCTTCCGGAAACACGGGCGCCGACGCCTGCGCTGCTGTACCGAACAAGGCCAAGAACAGGCATAGGAGCGTGAGCGTCCAGTCCCCCCATCTTGACCGACCCCACGCGGGTCACTTGGACTGCAACTGCGCTCCGACGTAGGCAACGCACTCCACGAGGTTGAGAGCGGCCAGCAGCAAGAACTTCTCGGCATCAGTTCGCACGCGCAGCAGGTCGTGCTGGCCAAGGTGGCCATACACAAACGCCAGCAGGTAGCGCTCGGGGTGGTCGACGCAGAACTTCGTGATCATCTGCGCGACGAGGTCTGGCGGCACGCCCTCGGTGAACTTCATCGTCGCCGTCAGCCGCTGCAAACAGGTTTCCTGGACGTCTTCAGAGATCGTTGGCAAGGCGTGCCCGCAGTGCTTCATGGCCTGGAAGGCGACCAGCAGAACGTGGATCGGCACCTCAAGCTGCACCATGTCGACCCCGTAGCGAGGCAACACGAGGATGGAGGCCAGCAGGTTCGGCTGCTGGACGTAGATTTCGTCAGCCAGTTCAACCTTCTGCTGCGCGCTCATGCGATCGACGTCGATGTTCGCCCGGACCATCACGGCCTGCGTGAGCAAGGTCATGGTGCCGCGTCCGACGCGGGCTGCCATCGGTGCGGCAGCAAGTCATCGATTTGGCTGCTGCGTTGCGTCGGCAGGCGCTGCAGCACGTCGCGCAGGTAGGCCCAGGGGTCGTGGCCGTTCAGGCGCCCCGACTGCACCAGGCTCATCACGATGGCCGCGCGCTGGCCAGCCAGTTCACTGCCCACGAACATCCATGCCTTGCGGCCCATCGCCCAGGGTTTGATCTGACGCTCGAGGTGGTTGTTGTCGATGGCGACCGCGCCGTCGTCCAGGTGCCGCGTCAGCGCGGCCCAGTGCCCCAGCGCGTAGTCGATGGCCTTGGCCGTCGGGCCGCCGTCGGCCACCAGCCGGCGCTCCAGTTGTAGCCAGTGCTTGAGCTCTTCCCATAGCGGCTTGGCGAGCTGCTGGCGTTGCGCCCGGCGCTCGTCATCGCTGAGCTCTTTGAGCTGTGCCTCGACCCCGTAGATGCGCGCGAAGCGACGCACCGCCTCCAGGCCCACCACGCTGGTGCCGTTGTGCGTCAGCTCTTCGAAGTTGCGGCGCGCGTGCGCGGCGCAGGCGGCGCCCAAGCGGTCCGGATACAGCCGCGGATCGACCACGGTCTCGTAGGCACTGTAGCGGTCGGTCAGCAACGTGCCCGACCATCGCCTGCCGTGTCTATCCTGGCCTCCCAGGAATGCCAACGGGTACTGCGCCCCGCGTCCCGGGCAGAACTCGTAAATCACACCAGGCACCTTGTCGTGCCAGCTTCTGGCGTAGGCCCAGACGTAGGCTCGGCGCGTCTTGCCCGCGCCCGGGTCGAGCAAGGCCACTGGCGTCTCGTCGGCGTGCAGCACCGCGCAACTGAGGATGAAGCGCCTGTGCGCCTCGTACAGCGGCTCCAGCGCTGCACCTGCCTGGCCGGTGATTGACGCCAGCGTGGAGCGCGGTGTGTGCACGCCGCTGCGGGCGTTGATGGTCGCTTGCCGGTAGTACGGCATGTGGTCCACGAAGCGGCTGATCAGCGTGTGCGCGACGAAGCCGCTGGCAGCGATACCGCCTTCGATGACTTCTGCCACGCTGGGCGCCTGGCGCAGCACCTGGCAGCAGCGGCAGGCCCACTTGCCATAGATGTGGCGGTGCACGAAGAACTCGGCCGGCACGATGTCCAGGCGCTCGCTGACCTCCTGGCCGATGCGCGTCATCGGGCGCCCGCAGCCGGGCTCCAGGCAGTCGGTGCGCTCGGGCTCGTGGTGGTGTTCGACACGGCGCAAGTGATCGGGGAACGGGTTGCGGCGCGGCCGGCGCGAGGGCGCCTTGGTCGTTGTGTCCGAGGCTGCTGCGGCGGCCGCAGCCGCGGCGGCTTCACGCCGAAGCCGCTCGATCTGCTCGCGCAGGCCCGCCTCGTCCTCGGCCAGCGTCTCCTCGAACAAGCGGCGCTGCTCGGCATTCATGGCCTCGGACTTGGCGCCGAACTTCCAGCGCTTGAGCCTGGCCAGCTCGAAGGTGATCTTCTCGATCTTGGCCTCGCGCAGTGCGATCTCGCGGTCCTTGCGCTGCAGCAGCGCGTCGCGCTCGGCAAGCGCCTGGTCGCGTTGCGCAAGGACACGGCCATGCTCGGCCAGCTGCTGTTCCTGGTCTTGCAGCCGCCGGAGCAGTTGAGCAACCAGCGCAGCTGTCTCGGCGGACAGTCCCGAAGGATTCGCTGCAGGAAGATCACGCGCACCAAGCATGCGTTGAATGATGCCAGTGCACGGCAATGCCAACCTCGGCACATCCACTGTCAACGCATGGGCAGATGGCGTTGGCGCCGGCTCCTCAGGCTCGCGTGATGACGCTCAGCTCGGGAAGCCGCTGCCACGGCAGGCCCAGGACCAAGGCGTCGAACTGCGAAGGTGTGAGCGACAGCAAGGGCGTCGCGTCGCTAGTGCCCGGCCAGACGAAGCGCCCCGCGTTGAGTCGGCGCGCCGCGCACCACACGCCGAAGCCGTCGTGCACCAGCAGCTTGACACGCGTGCCGCGGGCGTTCGCGAACAGGTAGCCATGGTGCGCCTGCGCTGCGCCGAAGACTTGCACAACGCGCGCCAACAGGCGCTCGGCGCCGGCGCGCATGTCGACGGGGTCGGCGGCCAGCCACATCGCGTCGATGCGGATCATCGAAGCAGCTCGCGCATCCAGACCGCGCACTCGCTGGCGGCGCTCGCCGGCCAGGTCACGGTGACCGCCATCGGCCCACGCCGCAGCTCGATGCGAACGTCCGGGACATGAGCCGGCTGGACTGGTGGCGGCAAGCTGACCGGGACGAACAATGTCTTGGCTTCTTGCGCCTTGGGGCCCTCGGCGGTGATCGCGCTGACGACGGTGGTTCCCGACTCCATCTCTGCGTCGCGAACCCATCGGCGCAGCAGATTCGCGTTGACGCCTTGGGCCATCGCCACGGCCGCCATCGACATGCCCGGCTGCATGCAGCTGGCCACTGCGTTTGCCTTGAATTCGTCGCTGTGAATGCGACGTCGCCGGCGTGTGCCGGCTTGTTGATCGGGGATAGTGCTCACGTGTCCACCAAGAGTTGTTGATGGGGACTAGGCTCCTATGCTCCGAGCAGGCTTTCAAGATGGTTGGACTGGACGATCACATAGGAGCAGCGCGGCGCCGAAAGGAGCCAGCCGTCGTTGTGGGCGATCAGGCTGGGCCATGGCCTTTTCTCCAGAGCGCACGGCGAGGTTCGCGCGGCCGACGCATCAGCAGGTAGGCCGCCGGGATCACGAACATCGACAGCAACGGGGCCGTGATCATCCCGCCCACCATCGGCGCCGCGATACGCTGCATCACCTCGGAGCCGGTCCCCGTTCCCCACATGATCGGAAACAGGCCCGCCAGGATGACCGCCACGGTCATCGCCTTCGGGCGCACGCGCAGCACCGCGCCTTCGCGGATCGCGTCGAGCAGGTCAGCCGTGCTCGTCTTGCCCTCGTCGACCCGTTCATCCCAGGCGTGCTTCAGGTACAGCAGCATGATCACGCCGAACTCCGCGGACACACCGGCCAACGCGATGAACCCGACCGCTCCCGCGACGGACAGGTTGTAGCTCAGCAGGTAGAGCAGCCAGATACCACCGACCAGGGCGAACGGCAGCGCGGCCATGATCAGTAGCGCTTCGTCCATGCGCTTGAAGGTCAGGTACAGCAGCACGAAGATGATCAGTAGCGTGAACGGCACCACCACCTTCAGCTTCGCCGTGGCACGCTCCAGGAATTCGAACTGGCCGGACCATGACACCGCATAGCCCGGCGGCAGCTTCACCTCTTTCGCAACGACGCGCTGCATATCCTGTACCGCCGAGCGCAGGTCCCGCCCCCGAATGTCCACGTAGACCCAGCCTGACAGCCGAGCGTTCTCGCTGCGCAGCATCGGCGGCCCGTCGGTGACACGGATGTCCGCCACGTCCGAGAGCACCAACCGCGCGCCGCGCTCGGTGACGATCGGCAGGGAGCGCAACTGCTCCAGGGAGCCACGGATCTCGCGCGGGTAGCGCACGTTGATCGGGAAGCGCTGCAGTCCCTCGACCGTCTCGCCGATGTTCTCGCCGCCCACCGCCGAGGCGATGACCGATTGCACATCGGCGATGTTCATGCCGAACCGCGGTGTCTCGTCGCGCTTGATGTTCACGTCCACGTACCGGCCGCCCGTGAGCCGTTCGGCCAAGGCGCTCGACACACCCGGCACGTCCTTGAGCACGCGCTCGATCTCACCGGTGATGCGGTCGATGGTGGCCAGGTCGGTGCCCGCCACCTTCACGCCCACCGGGCTCTTGATCCCGGTGGCCAGCATGTCGATGCGATTGCGGATCGGTGGCACCCAGATGTTGGTCAAGCCGGGCACCTTGACGATGCGGTCGAGCTCCTCGACCAGCTTGTCCTGCGTCATGCCGGTACGCCACTGGTCCTGCGGCTTGAACTGAATAGTGGTCTCGAACATTTCCATCGGCGCCGGATCGGTTGCTGACTCGGCGCGCCCGGCTTTGCCGTAGACGCTCGCCACTTCGGGAACCGTCTTGATCAGCCGATCGGTCTGCTGCAGCAACTCGCCGGCCTTGCCCGCCGACAGGCCCGGCAGTGCCGATGGCATGTAAAGCAGATCACCCTCGTCCAGGCGCGGCATGAATTCGCCCCCGATGTGCTGCAGCGGCCAAAGGCTCAACACCAGCACGACCGCGGCGCCCGCCAGCGTCAGTTTGGGCCAGCGCAGCACCGCATTGAGCAAAGGTTGATAGACCGCGATGAGGAGCCGGTTCAACGGGTTGGTCTTTTCGTCAGGAATCTTGCCGCGGATCAGGTAGCCCATCAGCACCGGAATCAATGTCACCGAGAGTCCCGCTGCGGCGGCCATCGCATAGGTCTTGGTGAAGGCCAGCGGCGAGAACATGCGTCCTTCCTGGGCCTCCAACGTGAAGACCGGGATGAACGACAGGGTGATGATGAGCAGCGAGAAGAACAGCGCAGGCCCAACTTCTGCGGCCGAGTCCGCGATCACGCGCCAGTGGGTCTCCCCGCGCAGCGTCTGGTCCGGGTGATCGTGCTTCCACTTCTCAATGTGCTTGTGGGCGTTCTCGATCATCACCACCGCGGCATCCACCATCGCGCCGATGGCGATGGCAATGCCACCGAGCGACATGATGTTGGCATTGACGCCCTGGTAGCGCATCACGATGAAGGCCGCCAAGATGCCGATCGGCAGCGAGACGATCGCGACGAATGCGGAACGCAGGTGGAACAGGAAGATGAAGCACACCACCGCAACGACGATGAATTCCTCGAGCAGCTTGAAGCCCAGATTGCGCACCGCTCGCTCGATCAGGTTGGACCGGTCGTAGGTCGGCACGATCTCCACGCCTTGGGGCAAGCTGGCCTGCAGGGTCTGGAGCTTTTCCTTGACGGCGGTGATGGTCTCCAGCGCATTCTTGCCCGAGCGCATCACGATCACGCCGCCGACGGCTTCGCCTTCACCGTCGAGCTCGCCGATGCCGCGACGCATCTCGGGCCCGATCTGGATGCGCGCGACGTCACCCAGGCGCACCGACACGCCCGCGTCGGTCGTCATCAGCGGAATCTTGCGGAAGTCCTCCAAGCCCTGGAGGTAGCCCGACGCGCGTACCATGTATTCCGCCTCACCCAACTCGAGCACCGAGCCACCGGTTTCCTGGTTGGCTTTCTGGATCGCCTCCACCGCCTTGGTGTGCGGGATCCGGTAGGCGGCGAGTTTCTCGGGATCGAGCACGACCTGGTACTGGCGCACCATGCCACCGATGGAAGCGACCTCGGCCACATTAGGCACGGTCTTGAGTTCATACTTGAGGAACCAGTCCTGCAAGGCACGCAACTGCGAGGTGTCCTGTGTACCGCCGCGGTCGACCAGCGCGTACTGGTAGATCCATCCCACGCCGGTGGCGTCGGGGCCGAGCGAAGCCTTGGCAGCCGCGGGCAGGCGTGACTGCACCTGGTTCAGGTATTCCAGCACCCGCGAGCGCGCCCAGTAGAGATCGGTGCCGTCCTCGAACAGCACATAGACGAACGAGTCCCCGAAGAAGGAATAGCCGCGGACCGTCTTCGCGCCCGGCACCGACAGCATGGTGGTGGTCAGCGGGTAGGTGATCTGGTTCTCGACAATGCGCGGTGCCTGGCCCGGATAGGTGGTGCGGATGATTACCTGGACGTCGGAGAGATCCGGTAGCGCGTCGAGCGGGGTACGCATCACTGAATACACGCCCCAGGCGCTGATCATCAGCGTCGCCAGCAGTACCAGGAAGCGGTTGGCGATGGACCACCGAATGAGTTTGGCGATCATGGCTTGCTTCCCGGGGTTGCGGGCGCAGCTGGAGTTGCGACTGGAGGAGCCTTGGGGTCCGCAGCGGCGCTTGCCGTAGAACCCACCGCCATGGGCGTCACCCGGGTGAGTTGCGGCAGATCGTCCGCGTCGATGAAGAACTCGAAGCTCGCGCGGTCGCCGGGCTTCAGGTTCCCCGGCGTGCCGCCGGGCGGCAACTTGAACTCCATGGTCATTGCGCCCCACTTCATCGTCGGAATTGGTCCGTGCGAGAAGGTCATCGCGTCCTTTGTGATGCTTTCCACCTTGCCTTCGCCCACGTGCCTCGCGGTCCCGGCAGCAGGTGCGGAAGGGATGGGCGCGGCAGGCGTTGTTGCGGCGGGCGCGGCGTTCAGGCGCGCCTCGACACCTTTGAGGCTGGCTTCCGAGTCAATCAAGAACTGAGAGGACACCACGACACGCTGACCAGCCTGCAGCCCGCGCTTGATCTCGGTCTGGCCGCCGCTCTCCAGTCCGATCTCGACCTCGACCGGCCGGAACCGACCGTTGTCCTCCGCCAGCATGATCACCGAGCGCTTGCCCGTCTGGATGACGGCCTCGGTCGGGATCAGCAACGCCTTATCGGCGCGCGTATCCGTGAAGTTCATCGAGACGAACATGCCAGGCACCAGCCTGCCGGTCGGATTCGCCAGTTCCATGCGTGCCTTGAGGGTGCGCGTCGCCGGATTCACATCAGGAAGAATGGCTTGCACCCTTCCATCGAAGGTCTCGCCGGGCGCGGCGGGCGTTCTGGCCTGCACCCTGGCGCCCAATCGAACCAGCGCCGCCTGGCTCTCGGGGACTTCGGCGTTGGCCCAGACGGTGGCCAGGCCGTTGATGCGAAACAGCGTAGTGCCGGCGCTCACCGTCATGCCTTCGCGCGCGGCGAGTTCAGTGACGACGCCACCGATTGGCGCGGCCAGCGTGATGCGAGGCTGGGTGCGGCCGCTGCGTGCGACGAGTTCGATCTGCCCATCGCTCATGCCGACCTGGCGCATGCGTTGACGCGCGCCGTCGACCAGTGGGGCCAGGTCGGTGCCGCGCATGCGTTGCACCGACAGGAACTCCTCCTGTGCTGCGATCCATTCCGGGACGTAGAGCTCGGCCAGGGCCTGGCCTTTTTTCACCTGATCGAGCGTTGCGCGCACGTTCAGGCGTTCGACGTAGCCGGTCGCCCGGGCCTGCACGATGACCTGGTCGCGCTCGTTGAAGGCGATGCTGCCGACCGTGGCCACCTGCGGCGACACGGTGCCCTCGGACACAAGAGCGGTTCGTACGCCCAGATTCTGCTGGACCCGTGCACTCACCGTCACGCTGTTCTGGTCGCCGTCACCGCCTGCGTAGACAGGCGACATCATCATGTCCATAAAGGGCGACTTCGCCGGCTTGTCGAACTTGTTCCCCGGCACCATGGGGTCGTGGTAGTAGAGGATCTTCTTGCCGTTGGCCGGATCGGTGTCGCCGGCCTTCAGTCCTGCTGCGATGTGGCGCCGGGTGGCATCCTCACCGGTCTCGTTGGGGGAAGCTGGCGATGCCATCGGGGCGCTCGCCGTGGGCATGGACGCCACCGGGCTCCCGTCGGCGGAGGGTGACGCGGCCATGCTCCTGCCGCGCTGCAAGCCGAAGGTGTACGCGCCAAGGGCGGCCGCAGCAAGGACCGCCGCGGCGATCAATCCAAGGAAAAAGGGTTTGGTTTTCATTGTTGAGGCTCCTTGGCGTCCACCGTCGTTGTCGTCGCACTGGCAGCAAGTGGCAGGTGACCACCGGGAATCAGAAATTCGAGCTGAGCCCATAGGCCGGCGGTTTCCATTTCGAGGCGCAGGCGTTCCATGCGCGTGTCGATCTCCATGCGTCGCGCCTCGAGCGCGGCGCTCAGGGTTCCTGCGCCGCCGCGGTAGGCGGCCAGTACTGCCTGCGTGCGTTCGGAGGCGAGCGGAATCAGCGAGCTGTCATACAACGCCAGCCGCTTGCGGTTGCTCTGCCACTGCTGCAGCAGAGAGAGTGCTTCGGCGGCGCTTTCGCGGGTGGCCTCTTCCCGCTGGGCCTGCATCTGCTCGGCCGTCGCGAGCTTGCCTGCGAGCTCCCGGTCCTGGCGATTCTTCTGGTCGAGCTGCAGTGGGATCGACACGTTGAGCGACACCATGTTCGAGTAGGCTGGGCCACGTTGGCTGTACATCAGCTCGACGGTCCAATCGGAGCGCTTGTTGCTCTGCGCGATGTCGGCCTCCGCGCGCGCTACGGCTTCCTGCCGTGCCATCAGCGCGATCTGGGGATGCTCACCGATGTGAGCCTCCAGATTGCGGGCGTCCAGGCGAACGGAGCCCAGATCCGGGAGCACTGTCGAGGGCTGGGGTGTGCCCGGCCCAACCCAGCGCGCCAGGCGCGTTTGAGCCGTGGCAATTTGACGCTCCTGCGCAAGGATTCGATCGTCCAGTTGCGCCAATGCGGAGCGCGCAGTGAACACATCGGCCTGCGTGCCACGACCGCCACGGTAGGCAGCGTCGGCGCCCTCGATCTGCAGGTTCAGCTCGGCACGTTGCGTTTGCAGCAGGTCTCGCATCCGACCCTGGTAGTAGCGATCGAGCCAGGCGGTCGCGGTGTCGCGCCGCAGGTTGGCCAAGGCCACGGCGCGACCCGCTTCGGCGACCTCGACTTCACGGTCAAAGCGCGCCGCGCGAGCCTGGCGCTTGTCGGAGCGGGTGAACTCCTGCATCACCCCGATCGAGCGCATCGTCATGAAATCGCGCGTGAGACTGAACCGGTCGCTGCCGTTGACCGGCAGGTTGCTGATGCCGGCCTTGAGCACCGGGTCGGGGAGTTGCCCCGCGGCCATGGCCATCGAGCGTGCGGCGCCGGCGGCCGCGTCCTGCGCAACGAGTTGGCGCGAGCGCTCCTCGGCGAGCCGCAGCGCTGTGTCGAGAGAGAGCGTCTGCTGCGCATGAGCGCTCGGGCCGATGGCGCTCGCGCAGAGCGTCAACGCGACGACCCAAAGGCTGGCGGGGCGAAAGGGTTGGCGCGCGGGTCGCACGATCAGCGCAGCCGGAAAAAAAATACGGAACATGGAATCTCCTGACGAACCTGCGGGTAGGTTGTCGGGCCACGCCGGCTCGGCCGAGCACAACCCGACGGACACGGCAAGGCACGACCGACGCGCCGCATCGACCCACAACAGGCCGGCGGCGCAAGGTCGGAGGCGATCAAGTTCGGTAAACGCAGTGCAGGATGGCGTGCGGCGGCGATGCCGCAACCAATGCACTCAGGGAGGCCGCTGCAGGGCGCACAGGGGGCGCTGTCTCAGGCGCCCAGGGGGTCATCGGGTAAAGCGTTGACAGCAAAACCGCGGGGACCGACACCGTGGACGAATGGTCGCTTTGCTGCCCGTACTTGCAGTGCTCAGCACACAGGTTGCTGGAGCCCGAGTCCGTCGCTCCGACCATGTCAGCACAAGGCGACACTTGCATGGCGAAGCCGCGGGCGTCCTCCTGTGCAATAGCAGCATCCTGCGCCATCGGGACGAACATCGCGGGGGACGAGTCACCAGCCAAACTCGCGGAGAGCGCTGGGCAGGCGTAAGCGGCGATCGCCAGCTGCGAAAAAAACAGCAACCCGATCAGGCCGCGGGCCACCATCCTCACAAGCGCGCGCGTCATCGCAGCGCCCCCGGCGACGCCAGCACACGCGCACGCCCAGCGCAGGATGCGTTGGCGAGCCGAGTGTGGAGGGTTGCGTTGATGGCCATTAAAAGAACGCGAGAAACGCTGCCAATGAAGTCAATGCTTGCGAAGCGGTCCCACGAATTCTAGGCTTTTGCATGGAAAAAGGGGGAAACCGTGGCGGCATGCACGGCTTGCGGTTGGCACGAACGTCGTTGTCGACGCTCAACTCTCTGGCAGCACGTCGCTCGCGGTATCGGACTGCCCCCCCCCCAAAGATCAGCGGCGAACCGTCGCCGGGGCGTCCGGCATTTGGCCCTGTTGGGTAAGGCGCTCCACCGGCGTGCCGAACTCCGGCTGCTCACCGCGCAGGCGTGCGTATGCGGCAGCGGCTTGCCGGTAGGCGGGGCGAGCTGTGTCCGCACCCGCTTCGCCGCTCATGGCCGCAGCCAGACCCGAACGCATCCAGGCCAGCGTGTCCGCCTGGACCACCGCACGGCTATTGGCCGACACGCTCACGACGGCACGCGGGTTGCCCTCCGGGTAGCCCTGATCGGCCGCGCTTTGCAACCAGCGCTGGGTATCCGAGGCCACTGCGGCGCGGCTGGTGCTCGATGCCAGCGGTGCGGGACGAGGGTCGCCTTCGGCATAGTTGCCGGCCAGTACGGGGCCAGCGACGGCACCAAGCAGTGCGGCCAGCACCAGAGAGGTCTTGAGGGAAGTCTTCATGTTCGATCCTTTGGCAATCAGAGGGTTGGCAATGCGGAAATGAACAATTACTTGATTGATCTCTTTCCGATGCATCAACTTTAGGCTACGGATCTGCGAGTTACCGCACATGCAGATTACAGTTATGTCATCAGCAAGGGCGCTCGACCGCGTTGCTCTACATGCGTCAGGCGGACACCGGGACATAGGCTTCTCGACCTGCAAACACCAACGTCGAACTCGGCTGATCCGACGATCGAATCAGCAATTCTCCGACAGACGGCACTCGCCAGTTGCCAATCATCAGACTAAAATCTGGTCAACTGCATGATCGAACCCTAGGGTCGCTGCTGCATGTCCTGCTTTCGAGCTTTGCTCTTTTGGGCGCTCATACTGGCCGTCCCTTTTCAGGGAAGCACGGCAACGTCTATGGCTTTTTGTGAGACCGAGCATGCCAAGGCCGCAACGGCAACTCGAGCAGATCCGCACCGGTACTCACGCGCTGTCGTGCCTGACACAACACCATTCAATGCCGTGGACGATGAAGTCACCGCGCACCATGATAACTACTCAAGCAGTGCGTACAAAAGCGGGACCTGCGGCGCATGCCACGCGGTGCCTTTGATACTGGATGCCCCTATCGTCCGTGCTCAGTATCTTCCGACAGCGGACCTGGCAGAGCCCCGAACTCTGCCAACAAGTTTCGCCCCCTCCTCGAGCGCCCGCCCCAGGTCGTAGGCACCGGCTCGACCCTACGGCCAGTCCGAACACTTACCATCGCAGGCAATTGCCTCCCGTCTCGTGCGACCGCGACCCATTCCGCCCATAAACCTCGAGGATCACATGCGCCATCCATCAACTCTGTTCAAGAGCCATTCCGCGTGCGGGCTTACCCCTTCTTCCGGTAGTCGCGCCCGCTGTATTGCTGTAACGCTGTCCCACTGTTGGCGTCAATCAGCTACAAAGAACGGCCCCATCGACCCCGCTCGAGCGCGCCCCTCAAATATGAAAGGGGGCCAACCGTGAAGCCGCCGCCGAACGGCGTCGACCGCCGCAAATTTGTGGTGAGGTTGAGTTCTGCCGGCGCGATAGGTGGGCTAACGTTGCCTTCTTCGCGGACCTGGGCGGCCACGGCTGAACCCGAACGCGCGGAACTACGCGGGAAAGAGTTCGATCTCGAAATCGCAGAAACACCCGTCAATCTCACAGGCCAGCCTCGCATCGCAACGACGGTCAACGGCCAAATTCCCGCGCCAACACTCAGATGGCGCGAGGGTGACACAGTTACGCTGCGCGTGACCAATCGACTTCCAGTGGCCAGTTCGATTCACTGGCATGGGATCTTGTTGCCCGCAGACATGGATGGTGTGCCAGGGCTGAGCTTCAACGGAATTGCGCCGGGGGAAACATTCGTCTATCGCTTCCCGGTCAAGCAGACCGGCACCTACTGGTATCACAGCCATTCCCGATTTCAGGAACAAACGGGGCTGTATGGCCCCATCGTGATCGACGCCGCCGACGGCCCTCGCTTCAAAGCCGACCGCGAACACGTGATCCTGCTTTCCGACTGGACGGATGGTGTACCAGAGGAGCTATTCAGGAAGTTGAAGATCATGAGCGGGTATTTCAACTTCAATCAGCCAACACTCGGTGATTTCAAAAGGGACATTGCCGAAATGGGCCTCCAAGGGGCACTCGAGAAGCGAAAGATGTGGAATCGCATGCGCATGGTCCCGACCGACCTCGGCGATCTGACCGGCACCGCTGAACTGCGCAACGCCGCGCGATATCTGATCAATGGCAGGAGCGCCGATCACAATTGGACCGGCATATTCCAACCCCGCGAGAAAGTACGGCTTCGGTTGATCAACGGTTCAGCCACCACGATCTTTGACGTCCGCATACCGGGCCTGAAGATGTCTGTCATCGCTGCGGACGGTCAAGACGTCCATCCGGTGACGGTGGATGAAATCCGGATCTCCGTTGCCGAAACTTATGATGTGCTCATCGAGCCGACCGACGACAGGGCGTACACCCTCTTTGCGCAGTCGATCGACCGCACCAATTTCGTTCGCGGCACGCTTGCACCTCGCGCCGGCATGCAGGCTCCCGTCCCTGAGCTAGACAAACCTCACTGGTTGACGATGACCGACATGATGGGCGCCATGGGATCGATGGGGACCATGGAAGCAACCAAGGGTACGGGCGGGATGCAAGAGATGGGGAACATGCAAGGCATGGACCACTCGAGCATGGCGAAAATGAGCGCAGGAGGTGGAAAGCAGTCCCCAATGAAGCCTCCCCGTGTTCGCCACGCCCGCACAGAGTACGGCCCCGGCGTGGACATGCACGTCGACATGCCGCGCATGAATCTCGATGACCCGGGCATCAATCTTCGCGACAACGGCAGGCGAGTCCTGACCTATGCCGATCTCCACACGATCGGAGGTTCGATCGACAACAGGGACCCCGGTCGCGATGTCGAACTCCACCTCACCGGCAACATGGAGCGGTTCATGTGGTCCTTCGACGGGCAGAAATTTTCTGAATCGAAGCCCGTGCATTTCCGCTTTGGCGAACGCCTTCGATTGGTGCTTGTCAACGACACGATGATGAATCACCCGATCCACTTGCACGGAATGTGGGGAGAACTGGAGTCTCCCGAAGGCGAGTTCCTGGTTCGCAAGCACACGATCAATGTGCAACCAGCGCAGCGAGTGGCCTATCGCGTGACGGCCGATGCAATCGGTCGTTGGGCCTATCACTGTCACTTGCTGTACCACATGGAAGCAGGCATGTTTCGAGAGGTGCATGTGTCATGAACAAGAGTCAGCTTAAGTTTACGCGTAGCGGAATAGCCGTCGTGCTTGGATCACTGTCGGTCTGTTTCGCCGGGCTCGCGATCGCCCAAGATGGCGGTGTGAAACGCATGGACGACATGACCGGCATGGAGGGGATGGACATGTCTGGCCCAGGCTCGAAAGAACGTGTGCCAGCCAAGCCTGCACCAACGAAATCCTTGATCGAGCAGAAGAAAAGAAAGACGCCGCCCGCCACCCCGCCGATGCAACACGGACAAATGAAG
>JAESFO010000676.1_pt1 | contig 16702 bp, 13 predicted proteins | sample 9269421 | NCBI WGS metagenome assembly JAESFO01 (sample SAMN14502839, study PRJNA617101) | algae metagenome | isolation source: Nostoc desertorum CM1-VF14 and co-occurring heterotrophs from rocky... | place: USA: Clark Mountains, San Bernardino, California | collected 2000-06-05 | reverse complement strand
TCCATGGCGATGACTCCCGACGTACCGACCTGGGTGGGTGAGCTCGACCGGCTCGCCCCGGCCCGCGACCTCGAGGTCGACCGGCGGTTCGCCGCCGCACGGCTGCTGGTCACCGTCGGTGGCACCCCGCAGGGTCAGGTCACCGTGCCGCTGCGCGCCGGGCGCGCGACCGCCGCGGAGCTCTCGCTCGCCGTCGCCGCACTGCCCGCGGCCGGCACCGTCGCCGTCGCGCCGTCCGCGGCCGACCCGGTCACCGTGGTCGTCGCGACCCGCAACCGGCCCGAGTCGCTGGCCCGCTGCCTGCGCGCGGTCCTCGCCTCCGACCACCCGGCGCTGTCGGTCGTCGTCGTCGACAACGACCCGGACGACGAGCGGACCGAGCTGGCCGTGCGGGCCGCGGGCTCCGACCGGGTCCGCTACGTCCGCGAGCCGCGGCGCGGTGCGTCCATCGGGCGCAACCGGGGCCTGGCCGAGGCCCGCACCGAGATCGTCGCCTTCACCGACGACGACACCGAGGTCGACCCCGCCTGGGCCTCGCGCATCGCCGGCGCCTTCGCCGCGGACCCCGAGCTCGCCTGCGTCTCCGGCCCGGTACTGGCCGCCCGCCTGGGCAGCCCCGAGGAGCGCGCCGCCGACGTCGCCCTGGCCTGGAACAAGGGCTTCACCCCACGCCGGTTCACCCTCGCCGAGCCCCCCGCGGACTCCCCGATCTTCCCGTTCGCACCCGGCCTGTTCGGCATCGGCGCCAACCTCGCCGTGCGGGCCGGGGCCGCCCGCGCCGTCGGCGGCTTCGACGAGGCCATGGGCCCGGGCACCCCCACCCACGGCGGCGAGGACTGCGAGTTCCTCGTCCGCATGATCCTGGCCGGCAAGGCCCTCGGCTACGCCCCGGGCGCCTACCTCTGGCACCACCACCGACCCGACCAGGCCGCGCTGCGCAAGCAGATGGAGGGCTACGCGATCGGGTTGGGCAGCTTCCTGGCGAAGGTGGCACTGTCGCCGCAGGGCCGGTCGGTCGCGCTGCGCCGGCTGCCGGCGGCGGTCGCCCGGCTGCGCCACATCTCCGACCGCGAGGCAGGCGCCGGCGACGCGATGCCCGACAGCGGGCTGCTGGAGCGCGGCGGCCGGATCGCCCGCGGCGGCTGGGCCTACCTGCAGCGGTCCCGCGAGGTGCGGCGCAACGGTGGCGCGGTTCCGCCGATGCTGCTGCCCGCGCGCTCGGCGCTCGTCCCGGCGCACATCCGGCGCGCCGCCGAGGCCGCGCGGGTCCGGACCGGGGCCGGCGCCCACGTCGTCCCGACGGCCGTCCCGGCTCCGCGTCCCGACCGGCAGGCCGAGGCCGAGGCCGGCGACGACCGCGGGGCCGCGGAGCTCGCCCGGAACTCCGCGGCCTGAGCCGCTACAGCCCGTAGGACTTCCCGATGATGTCGCGCTGGATCTCGCTGGTCCCGCCGTACACCGTCGAGACGACGCTCTGGCGGAGCAGCCGCTCCATGCCGTACTCGGTGGCGTAGCCGTAGCCGCCGAGCATCTGCATCCCCTCCAGGGACAGGTGCTTGGCGAGTTCGGTGGCCTTGAGCTTGGCCATCGACGCCTCGCGGGGGAACAGCGCACCCGCGGGGGCCTCGTCGATCACCCGTGCGGTGTCGTGCACCAGCAGTCGCGTGGCCGCCAGCTCGGTGGCGTTGTCGGCGATGCGGTGGCGCATCGCCTGGAAGCTCCCGACGGGGCGGCCGAACTGCTTGCGCTCCGTGACATAGGCGACGGTGTCGTCGAAGGCGCGCCGCGCCAGTCCGAGCATGAGCCCGGCCAGGATCATCCGCTCCAGGTTCAGCCCGGCCATGAGCTGGCGCCAGCCCTGGCCCTCGACGCCGACGACGGCGTCGGCGGGCAGCTCGCACCCGTCGAAGTAGAGATCGTTGACCTCCTTGCCGCCCATCGTCTCGATGCCGTGGATCGACAGGCCCGCCGCGTCGGCGGGCACGACGAACATGGTCAGGCCGTCGTGCTTGCCGCCCTCGGTGGAGGTCCGGGCGACCAGCAGGATGTGCGACGCGATGTGCGCGTTCGAGCACCAGGTCTTCTGGCCGTCGATCCGCCAGCCGGTCTCCGTCTTCGTGGCCTTGCACTTCAGCCCGCCGACGTCGGACCCGGCCTCCGGCTCGGACATCGAGATCGACAGCACGTCGCCGCGGCACATCCCGCCCAGCAGCTCCTGCTTCTGGGCCTCGGTGCCGAACTTCTCGATCGCCGCGGCGGTGATGGTGGTCGTGCCGAACCCGGCGATCGGGGCCTGGCCGTACGCGGACTCCTCCAGGAAGACCAGCAGGTCACGCATGCCCTGGCCGGCGCCGCCGTACTCCTCGGGGGTGGCGATGCCGAGCCAGCCGAGGTCGGCCATCTTGCGGTAGATCTCGTCGGAGTGGGCGTGCCGCCCGCCGCCGGTCAGCTCGTCGCGGCGCTCCTTGCTACCGATCTCGCGACGGCAGAAGTCGCCGATCGCCTTCGCCAGGTCGGACTGGTCCTCGGTCAGGGTGACGGGCATCAGGGGTCTCCTCGGTCGTCGGACCACATTCCGGTGCGGTCCAGGTGGGTGAGCAGCAGGTCGCGGCCGTCGAGCACGTGGCGACGCATCGCCGCCCGCGCGGCGTCGGGATCGGCGGCGCCGAGCGCGTCGAGCAGGACGAGATGGGCGTCGACCGCGCCGGCCCGCCACTCGGGCGAGCCGGTGTAGAAGTGCGCCGGCAGGTAGTGCGACGAGCGCCCCACCAGCCAGGCGAGCTTGCGCGAGCCGGCCAGCCGGTTGACCTCGGCGTGCAGCCGGTGCTCGGCGGACACGAGCGGGTCCAGCTCGGCCGGGTCGTGGGTCTCGGGGGTGCGCTCGCACAGTGCGGCGATCCGGTCGGCGAGCTCGCGCAGCGGTGCGAGGTCGGCGGGGGACAGTCGCTGCGCCGCGCGCGCGGCCAGCGTCCCGGTCAGGTCGGCCTGCACCTCGAACAGGTCCGCGACGTCGTCGCGGGTCAGCTCGGCGACGACGAACCCGCGCCGCGGCACCGCGTGGACCATGTCCTCCGCGCGCAGCGACTGCAGGGCCTCACGGACCGGGGTGTGGCTGACGCCCAGGTCCGCGGCGATCCGGTCCATCCGCAGGAAGGTGCCCGGGCGCAGCTCACCGGAGAGGATGCGGTCCCGCAGGACGAGCGCGATGCGGTCGGGCAGCTGCGGGGCGCGGCCCGGCGGGAGCTCACGCACGAAGTCGGCCGTGGACACGGCGACTATCATATACGATTCTGCCGAACCTGCGTCGCGACGATCGAGGGAGAAGAACGTGCCGGGTCAGAGCCCTGCCGAGGATTTCCGCCTGACCGACATCCTCGCCGATCCCGACCGCGCCGACCTCGTCGCGCTGTCGTTCGACGGCGCGACGACCACCTACGGCGAGCTCGAACAGCGCGCCGGGCGCACCGCGGCGGCCCTGCGCGACCTCGGCCTCGGGGCCGGGGACCGCGTCGTGTGGATCGGGAGGAACCGGCCGGAGTTCCTGGAGCTGCTCTTCGCCGCGCCGCGGATCGGCGCGGTGTCGGTCCCGCTCAACACCCGGCTCACCGAGGCCGACCTGCTGGCGCTCGTCGCCGACGCCCGGGCCGGTCTCGTCGTGCTGGGGCCGGACTTCGCGGGGCTGCGCGGTGCGCTCGACGGGCGCCGGGTCGTCGTGGTGGGAGAGGACCACGCGGACTGGCGTGACGCGGCCGCGGACGTGCTGCCGCCGTCGTCGCCTGCCGGATCCACCCCGGACGACACCGTGCTGCAGCTCTACACCTCCGGCACCACGGGGCTGCCCAAGGGCGTGCTGCTCGCGCACCGGCAGTTCTCGGCGCTGCTGCTGGCCGCCGGGCACTGGTCGATCGACCCCACCTCGACCGCGCTGATCGCGATGCCGCTGTTCCACATCGGCGGCGTCGGCTACGCGCTGGTCTGCCTGGCCGCCGGGGCGCGGTGCGTGCTCGTCGCCGACATCGTCCCCGGGCCGCTGCTCGACACGATGTCCGACGAGCGCGTCACGAACGCCTTCCTCGTGCCGGCCGTGCTGCAGATGCTCTCCGCGGTGCCCGGTGCCGCCGACCGCGACTGGTCCGCGCTGCGGTCGATCGCCTACGGCGCCTCGCCGATCACCGTCGGCGCGCTGCGGGCGGTCGTCGAGACCTTCCGCGCGCCGCTGTTCCAGGTCTACGGCGCGACCGAGACCACCGGTGCGATCACCCAGCTCGACCCGGGCGACCACGATCCGGACGGCCCCCGGGCGCACCTCATGCGCTCGGCCGGGCGGGCGTACCCGTGGGTGCGGCTGACGATCGTGGACCCGGCGACCGGCCGGGAGCTGCCGGCCGGCGAGGTGGGGGAGGTCCGGATCCACTCCGACCAGGTCACGGCCGGCTACTGGAACCGGCCCGAGGACACCGCGGCGGCGCTCGGCGACGACGCCACGCTGCGCACCGGCGACGGCGGCTACCTCGACGCCGAGGGCTACCTGTTCCTCACCGACCGGATCAAGGACATGATCGTGACCGGCGCGGAGAACGTGTATCCGATCGAGGTGGAGAGCGTGCTGTCCGAGCACCCGGACGTCGCGGACGTCGCGGTGATCGGGGTGCCCGACGAGCGCTGGGGCGAGGCGGTGAAGGCCGTCGTCGTGCCGCGGCCGGGGACGACGATCGATCCGGATGCCCTCATCGAGTGGGTCCGGCCGCGGATCGCGGGCTTCAAGCGGCCCCGCTCGGTCGACGTCGTGGAGGCGCTCCCGCGCAACCCGAGCGGCAAGATCCTCAAGCGCGAGCTGCGTGAGACCTACCGCAGGGCCTTCACCTGACCGCAATCGTCGGTTAGCCTCGCCTCAGTACCGGTGAGGGAGGGCTTCCATGTCTCTGCGTCTGCCGACCGGCAGCATCACGGTGCTGCTCGGGCCGTCGGTGCAGCGCCGCCGCATGATGAACCGGCTGGACGACGCGAGCGGCCGGTGCGCCGACGGGCACGATGCCGTGGTCCGCAGGCTGGGCGCCCGCGCGACCGAGACGGCGGCGGACCGGCTGGCCACCGTCGACGCGGCCCGCCGGGGCCCCACCGCGATGGTCCTCGCCGACCGCCTGACCGACGGTCTCGACGCGCACGACCGCAGCACGGTGCTGTCCGCGCTGCGGGCGGTCGCTGCGGACGGGGTCGCCGTCCTCGTCGACGACATCGACCCCGTCGCGGCCCTCGCCGTGGCCGACGGCGCACTGCGCGTCGACGAGCGTGGCGAGGTCCGGGTGGAGGAGCTGGCCTACTTGGCCTCGTAGGTGAGGCAGTCGGCGGCGTCGGCGCCCGCGCCGATGTTCACCGACGACGCGGTGCACTCGAGCTTCTCGTTGAACCGGCAGTCCGAACGGTGGCAGGCGCCGACGAGACCGTTGCCGCTGCCGCCGCGGAACGAGATCTCGACGAAGGTGCCGCAGTGGGCGTGGTCACCGGAAATCGTGATCGCCCCCGCGCCGCAGCTGGAGTCGGAGTTGTAGGAGCAGCTGGTGGCGGAGCACTGCTGAACCTGGGGCATGTCCTGGGCCGTGGTCATGGCGCCCAGGGTGTCGGGGTCGCCCGGTGCGCGCCAGGCAACAGAGGCTCGCCTGACCGGCAGTGCGGACCGCCTCATTTGCGCCCTCCACCTGGGAGTTCGGTCCGGCAAACGCGGTATGAATGTGTCGCGAATCACATTGCGCGCCCGCCGGACGGGTGATCTGTGGCGGTCGCGGAGGTGACCGGCCGGCGACGACACCCGTCCGTGCGGTCGCCCGGTCGCGACGGCCGCCCGTCGCGCGGGCCCGCCCGATGCGACGGGCCGTGCCGGGCCGCCGACCGGCGGTGGGCGATGATCCCCCCGCCGGACCCGGTGGACCGGGCCGGAGAGGGAGGCGACGTGGACGAGGACCTGATGGGCCGGCTGATCCGGTTCGCCGACCTGACCGCCTGGCCGGCGTTCGCGGCGTTCGGGGTGCAGGAGGAGTCGATCGACCGGCTGCTCGCGACGACCGCCGGGCTGGACCCGTCGGCCGTCGCCGGGGTGCGGGCCGGGCTCGCCGGACGGGTCCGCGCCGCGGCGCGGGCTCTGCGGACCGAGCCGCCGGTCGCGGACGGCCTGCACCGGATGGCGCTGCGTCCGGGCGAACGGATCGTGGTCGTCGGCGACTCCCTGTCCGCCGACCGGCTGAGCTGGGCACGGCTGTTCGCCGAGCTGGTCCCGATGGTCGAACCGGAGGCGTCGGTCGAGGTGCTCGCGCTGTCCGGGCGGACCAGTTCCGAGGCACTCGCGCTCGGCCCGGTCCTGGTCTCGCGGGTGCCGACCCGGGTGCTGGTCATGCTGGGCACCAACGACATCCGCCGGGAGGGCACGACCACCGGGATCCGGATGGTGTCGATCAGCGAGACGGCCCGGAACCTCCGGGCGCTGCGCCTGCTGCTGGAGACCGAGAGCGGCGCCCGGGTGCGGTTCGTCGTCCCGCCGCCGGTCGACCCCGGACGGGTGGCCGCCACCCGCGAGCTCACCGGCGAGTGGTGGGACCCGGCCGACGTCCCCGGGCTCGTCGCGACGGTCCGGGAGGTCGACCCGGACGCGATCGACCTGTCCCGGATGCCGATCCGGCCCGACTTCTGGGAGGACGACGGCCTGCATCCCAGCCCGATCGGGCAGGTCGCGATCCTGCGGGCGGTGCTGGCCCGGATCTGACCCGGCGCGCTCAGCCGCGCAGCGCGGCGATCGCGGCCCGTGCCGCCGCGGCGACCGCGGCCTCCCCGCGCGCCGTGTCGGCCGGGTCGGCCGGGACGGTGAAGACCGTCAGGACCAGCGGTGCGCCGTCCGGCGGGTACAGCACCCCGGAGTCGTTGCGCTCCCCGAGCGGCCCGGAGCCGGTCTTGTCGCCGACGGTCCAGCCGGCCGGGACCGCCGCGCGGATCTGCCGGTCGCCGGTGGTGTTCGCCCGCAGCCAGCCGGTCAGCCGGTCGCGCTGCGCGGGCGGCAGGGGGTCGCCGAGGACCAGGGTGCGCAGCGTGGAGGCCAGCGCGGCCGGGGTCGAGGTGTCGCGCTCGCCGTCGCGGTCGTTCAGCGCGGTCTCGGCCCGGTCGGAACGGGTGACGGTGTCCCCGGTCGTGCGCAGCCACGCGGTCAGCTCGGCGGGGGAGCCGACCTCGCGCAGCAGCAGGTTGTACGCGGTGTTGTCCGAGACGGTGACGGCGGCCTCGCACAGCTGTGCCACGGTCATCCCCGCGGCCAGGTTCCGGGTCGTGACGGGCGCGTACTCCAGCAGGTCGGCGCGCCCGTAGCGGACCGGGCGGTCGAGCAGGCCGGGCTCGGACAGCGAGCGGTGCAGCACGAACCCGGCCATCAGCGCCTTGACCACCGAGCACATCAGGAAGCGGTCGCCGTCGCGGTGCCCGGCCGCCGCGCCGGTGCCGGTGTCGAGCACGTGCACCCCGATCGTGCGGGCGTACTCGCGTTCGACGTCGGCCAGCGCGGGGATCGGTGCGCTCCCGGCGCCCGGGCCCGCCGGGGCGGGTGTCGCGGGTGCGGGCGGAGCCGCCGGTGCGCAGCCGGTCAGCGCGGCGCCGCCCAGTGCGGCACCGGCCAGGAGCAGGGAACGGCGGGTGATCGTCATGGTCGCACCGTGTCGCATCCGCACCGATAGCGCGAATACGATCGTGCTTCGCGTGTGATAGCCGATCGATATGGGACGAGGCCGGTGGACCTGCTGCGGCACCTGACGTTCTTCGTCGCCGTCGCCGAGGAGCGGCACTTCGGGCGGGCCGCCGTCCGGCTCGGGATGACGCAGCCGCCGCTGTCCCAGGGCCTGCGACGGCTGGAGGCCCGGCTCGGCACCCCGCTGTTCGACCGCGGACCCGGCGGCGTCTCCCCGACGGCGGCCGGTCGCGACCTGCTGCCCCGCGCCCGTGCCCTGATCGAGGACGCCGCGGCGCTCGGCCGCGCCGCCGCCCGGCACGCGGAGGCGGCCCGGGTGCTGCGGCTCGGCGTCGTCGCCGACCTCGGCCCGGCCGCCATCGCCCGGCTGGCGGTCCGCGCCGCCGCCGCGACCGGCCTGCGGGTCGCGCCCACCGTGGCGACCACCGTCGCACTGGTCGATGCGGTGTCGGACGGGACGGTGGACGTCGCCGTCGTCGCGCACCCGACGGTGCTGGAGTCGGCGCGGGCCGGGCCGGTCGTCGCGCTGCCGACCGAGGTCCTGCTGTCCGCCGGCCACCCCGCCGTGGCCGGGCCGGGGCCGGTGGTGCTGCGCACCCTGCGCGGGACGGCGACGGCCACGGCGCCGCGGGCGCACGCCCCGGCCGCCCACGACCTGCTGCTCGACACCCTCGACGCCCGCGGGTGCCCGGCCGGCCCGGCCGACGCGGCGTCCCCGGCGGAGGCGCTGGCGCTGGTCGCGACCGGCGCCGCGTTCCTCCTCACCGCTGACCCCGGCCTCGCCGGCGACGGCGTGGTCCGCAGGCCGGTGGCGGGGGAGCCGGTGCCCTACCGGGTCCGGGTGGTGCACCGCGACGGCGTCCCGGACGGCCTGGTCGGGGCGCTCGCCGACGCGCTGCGGGAGGGCGCGTGACACCGGCCGCCGAGGTCCGCGCGGTGTTCCGCGACGCCGGGGTGCGCGGCTGGCTGCACGCCCGCCCGGTCACCGGCGACGGGACCCGCCCGACGGCGCGCGAGGTCGGCGTCGGCGCGCACGTGCCGGTCGTGATGGCCTCGGTCTACAAGGTGTTCGTGCTGGTCGCGTACTGCCGGGCGGTCGACGCCGGCACGGTCGACCCGCGGGAGCCCGTCGTCGTCCCGGTGCGGCGCACGCCCGGGATCACCGGGATCTCCGCGCTGGCCGACCCGGTGACGATGAGCTGGCGGGACCTGGTCACCTCGATGGTGACGGCCTCGGACAACGCCGCGGCCGACGTCGTCCACACCCGGGTGGGGCGCGACCGGGTGGCCGCGCTGCCCGCCGAGCTGGGGCTCACCGGCACCAGGATCCGGGGCGGCACCGACGACGTGTTCGCCGACCTGCTCGCCGACACCGGGACCGACGACGTCGCCGCGGCCTTCGCGGTGCTCGCCGACAACGACGTGCCGGTACGGACCCGTGCACTCAGCCCGGTCTACGGCTCCTCCACCACGGCGGCGGACACCACCGCGCTGCTCGGCATGCTCTGGCGCGGCGAGCTCGCCTCGGACGGGTCCACCGCCTTCGCCCGCCGGGTGCTCGGAGCCCAGATCTGGCCGCACCGGCTGCGCGCCGGGTTCCCCGCGGCCGCGCGGGTGGCGGGCAAGACCGGCACGGTCGGCGCGGTCCGCAACGACGTCGGCGTGGTGACCTACCCGGGGGAGCACCCGGTCGCCGTCGCCGTCTACACCCACGCCGCGCGCAGCGATGCCACCGTCCCGCGGGCGGACGCGGCGATCGGGGCCGCCGCGCGGGTCGCGGTGCACGCGCTGCGCGCCCCCGCCCTCTGACCCCGGTCAGCCGACCGGCAGCCACTCCCGCGCCGCCGCGACCAGCGCCGCGACGCCGACCGACAGCGTCGGCTCGACCACCGGCGCGTAGCGGGGGGAGTGGTTCGACGGCAGCGACGCGGTCCGCTCCCGGATCTCCGCGACGGTGCCCGCGCCTTCGAACGCGGCCGGGTCGGCGCCGCCGAGCAGCCAGTACACGCACGGCACCCCGGCGGCGACGGCGAACCGGCCCACGTCCTCGCTGCCGGTGACCGGCCCCGGGTCGACGACCGGGAGCGGGGTGACCGCGGCCAGTGCGGCCCGGGTGCGCTCGGCGGCGTCGGCGTCGTTGACGACCGGCGGGAAGGACTCCAGCAGCCGGATCTCGGGGTCGGTCGGCGCCCCCGAGGCCGCGGCCTCGCCGCGCACGGTGCGCTCGATCCCGGCGAGCACCCGGTCCCGGACGCCGGGGGTGTAGGACCGCACGGTCAGGCCCAGCTCGGCGGAGTCGGGGATGACGTTCTCCTTCGTGCCCGCCCGCAGCATGCCGACGCTGAGCACAGCGGTCTCGGTCGCGGCCACCTCCCGCGGCACGACGGTGTGCAGGCGCAGCACCGTCGCGGCGGCGAGCAGCACCGGGTCGACCGTCGTCTCCGGGCGCGAGCCGTGCCCGCCGGAGCCGTGCAGGGTCACCCGCACGGTGTCACTGCCCGCGAACGCCGGGCCGGCGGCGAGGGCCAGCAGCCCCGCGGGCAGCGGCGCGACGTGCTGGCCCAGCACGACGTCGGGGGTGCCGAAGCGGGTGAACAGACCGTCGTCGAGCATCGCGTCGGCGCCGGCGCCGAACTCCTCGGCGGGCTGGAACACCACCAGCAGCGTGCCCCGCCAGCTGTCGCGGGCGGCGGCCAGCTCGGCGGCGGCGCCCACCAGACAGGTGACGTGCATGTCGTGCCCGCAGGCGTGGGCGACGGCCGTCTCCTCCCCGTCGCGGCCGATGGCGACGACGGTGCTGGCGTAGTCCAGGCCGGTGTCCTCGGCGACCGGCAGCGCGTCCATGTCGGCCCGCAGCAGCGCGGTGGGGCCGTCGCCGTTGCGGAGGACCCCGACCACACCGGTGCGTCCGACCCCCTCGGCGACGTCGTAGCCGGCGTCGCGCAACCGGGCCGCGGCGATGCCCGCGGTACGGGTCTCGGCGAAGGACAGCTCGGGGTGACGGTGCAGGTCGCGGTACAGGTCGGCGAGTTCGGCGCTGCTCACCCGAGTGAACCTAGGCGGCAGGTGCGGAGGCGGCTGGGCCGGACGAGGTCCCTCCGACGCCGTCACACGGACCGGTGAACCCGCCATCCAGGGGACAACCGCAGGACCGGTCGAGTTAACCCCTTGTTCAAGGGGGCCCTATCATTCGCCCATGGCGCAACCTTTCGGGACGAGCCGGTGACCCTCGAGGAGACACGGCGCGGCGCACCTGCCGCGGCCGATCGCTGGCGCGGTCTGGCCGTGTTCGTCGTGCGGTCGGCGGCGGCGCCCCTGCTCGACGAGGCCGTCGCCGGTGTCGCACGCGGGCTGGAGATCCTCGAGGTCGTCGTCCTGGACGACGCCCAGGTCGCCCGGGTCCGCGGCACGCTGCCCGCGCCGGCGTCGCGCCCGGTCCCGTCCGGTGCGCCGTACGCCCTGATCGTCGCCTGCGACGTGGTCGCCCCGGTCGGGACGTCGGGCGTGCAGGCGGTCGCCGACCGGGTCGCCGCCGTCCTGGACTACACCGACAAGCGGGTCCTGCGCCGCGTCCCGCCGCGGGAGCACTACCTGCCGGTGCAGGCGTCGTCGTCGCCGGAGCACGCCCTCGCCCTGCTCGACGCGCTCGGCGATCCGGGGATCCTGCACCGCATCGCCGGACCGGTCGAGGACCTCGGCCGCCGGTGTGCGATGCCCTTCCCGATCGTGCGGATGCTCGGCGGCACCTCGCCCGGGTTCCGCGCCCGCGTCGCGCTGGTCCACCACCCGGTGCACGGGCCGTCGGTGTGCAAGGTGTTCCGGCCCGGGGCGCACGAGGCCTACGACCGCGAGCTGCGGGCCCGCCTCGAGCTCGGCGACCTGCCCGAGGTCCCGGAGCTGCTCGAGCACGGACCGAACTGGCTGCTCACCCCGTTCTACGGCGACACCGGACGGCACATCGTGCGCCGGCTGCCCGGCGAGCTCGCCCAGCTGCGCCCGGAGGTCGTGCGGACGCTGCTGCGGTTCTGCCGCGACCTGCACGAGCGCGGCCGCTTCGTGCTCGACCTGTCCCCGCACAACCTGGTGTGGGACGAGCGGGCGGGACTGAAGGTCCTCGACCTGGAGTTCGTCCTCGAGTACCCGGGCGAGCCGCCGGCGTGGTCGGACTGCTGGAGTCTGCGTGGCGTGCCGCCGGCCTACCGGGCGTCGGTCGAGGGGCTGCCCGACCTGGTACTGACCCGTGGCGTCGGCAACTCGGTGTTCCACCCGGCGATCTCCGGGATGCGCCGCGCCCGGCTGCTCGCCGAGCCGCGCCGGGGCGAGGCCGCGCACAGCGGGGCCACCCAACTCGCCTGGTTCAGCGCCCTCGGTACCGTCGGGCGGTTGCATCCCGCACTCCGCGGGAAGCGGCGCTGACGGCGCGCCCCCCGGCGCGCCGACCCGCCCCGACGACCGGAGGACCCGCGTGACCGGACCCGGTGGCGACCTGCCCGACGACCCGACCCGGCCGCTGCGGCCCGTGCCCCCGGAGCCCGCACCGGCCCCCGGCCCGCCGGGTGGGGCGGGTCCGTCGGCATCGTCCGGGTCGTCGCTGACCGCGCGGACCGCGCGCGGGTTCGCGTGGGCGTTCACCGGCACCGTCGGACAGGCGGTGCTGCAGATCGGCGCCACCGTCGCGCTGGCCCGGCTGCTCACCCCGGAGGAGTTCGGTGCGGCCGCGGCCGCGTTGCTGATCGTCGGGCTGACCCAGCTGGTCACCCAGCTCGGCGTCGCCGCCTCCCTGGTGCACCGCGAGGACCTCGACGACCGCGACGTGACGGCGGCGTTCTGGTTCTCGGTGCTGGTCGCGGCGGTGTTCGCCGCGGTGCTGGCCCTCGGCTCGCCGGTGATCAGCCCGCTCGTCGGGCTCCCGGCCGACTCCGCGCTGCTGCCGCTGCTGTCGATCGCGCTGCTGTTCGCGGGGGCCTCGGCGACCCCGCTCGGCCTGCTCCAGCGCGACCTGCGGTTCCGTTCGATGGCGACGGTCGACCTGCTCGCGGCGGGCCCCGCGCTGATCGGGGTCAGCGTCGTCCTGGCCGCGGCCGGGTTCGGCGCCTCCGCGCTCGCGTTCGGCGAGATCGCCGCCGCCGTCGCCAAGTGCGCGGGCTACCTCGCGCTGACCCGGCCGCGGTTCCGCCCCGAGGGGCCCACCGCGAGCTGGGGCCGGCTGCGGCCGCTGCTCGGCTACGGCGCCGGGTTCTCCATCGCCCAGCTCGGCAACTGGTTCGCGCTCAACGCCGACAAGCTCGTCGTCGCCAACGCGCTGGGCACCGGTCCGCTCGGTGTCTACGGCCGCGCCTACAACCTGCTCTCCGAACCCGCGAACATCATCGGCGGTGCCGCCGACAAGGCACTGTTCCCGGCGATGGCCCGGGTCCGCGACGACGGCCCCCGCCTGCGCGCCGCCTACGTGCGCAGCGCGAGCCTGGTCGCGCTGGTCACCGCCCCGGCCGCGGTGCTGCTCTGCGTGCTCGCCCCCGAGGTCGTCCGGGTGCTGCTCGGGGCGCAGTGGGACGCCGTCGTGCCGCTGGTGCAGCTGTTCGCGCTGGTCCTGCTGCCGCGCACCTCGTACAAGATCAGCACCTCGCTGACCCGGGCCACCGGCGCCGTCTACCGGGCGGCCTGGCGGCAGTGGCTCTACGCCGGCTACGTCGTCGTGCTCACCGTGACCGGCGGGCTGCTGTGGGGCCTGGTCGGCGTCGCGGCCGGAGCGTCGCTGGCGATCGTCGTCCACTTCCTGGTGATGCTGCAGTTCTCCGCACGCGTCTCGCCCGGCCTGATGGGGGCGGTGCTGCGGATGTACGTCAAGCACGTCCCGGCGCTGGTGCTGACCGTGGCCGCGACCTGGGGCGTGGCGGTGCTGGTCCGCCCGCTCGGGATCGACCTGGTGACCCTGGCCGCCGCGGCCCTGGCCGGCGGAATCGCGTCGGTCGGCACGCTGGTCGTGCTGCGCGGCCGCTTCGCCGCCGAGCTGTCCGTGGTGCGGAGCCTGCGCGGGGGCGGCGCGCCGCGCGGGCCGAGGCCGGACCGTCCGGCCCCGGCCGGCCCCGCCGCCCCGACCGTCTCCGCGTCCGACGCCGGTCCGGCGGCGCCCGGGGGCCATCGCCGCCTCCCCGACGACGCCACCGTGCAGCTGCCCGCCGTCGGTCGTGGGGATGCGCCCCGCGCCGTGGGGAACCCGGCCGACCGTCGCTGAGCCGACGGCCTGCGCCGGAGCGGGTCGGCGTCCGGAACCGCCGCACACGTGCGCGGCCGCCGCACCGGCCGCGCCGGCGGAGTGAGGCCGGGCACCCGTCGTCGCGACGGGTTGTGCCCCGCCCCCCGCCGACGGAAGTCTCGACGGTTCGACCGCGTCCCGGAGATCCCGGGACGCGCAGAGGGAACTGAGGTGCTCATGGAGCGCGTAGGCGTCGTCGGCTGCGGTCAGATGGGATCCGGGATCGCGGAGGTCGCGGCACGGTCCGGGTACGGGGTGCGGGTCGTCGAGACCTCCGCCGCCGCGGTGGAGGCGGGCCGGGCCCGCCTGGAGTCGTCGCTGGCCCGGGCGGAGAAGCGCGGCCGGATCGACTCCGCCGAGGAGGTTCTGTCCCGCCTCGAGGTCGTCGAGGGGCTGGACGCGCTGGCCGACCGGGAGCTCGTCGTCGAGGCGATCGCCGAGGACGAGGCGCTCAAGACCGGCGTCTTCCGGGAGCTGGACCGGCTCGTCACCGACACCGGCGCGGTGCTGGCGTCGAACACGTCGTCCATCCCGATCATGAAGCTCGCGGTGGCGACGAAGCGTCCCGAGCAGGTCGTCGGCATCCACTTCTTCAACCCGGTGCCGGTGCTGTCGCTGGTCGAGCTCGTCCCGAGCCTGATGACCTCCGAGGACACCCTGGTCCGGGCGCGGAGCTTCGTCGAGGAGGGCCTGGGCAAGAAGGCGATCGACTGCCAGGACCGCGCCGGCTTCGTCGTCAACGCGCTGCTGGTGCCGTTCCTGCTGTCGGCGATCCGGATGATGGAGTCCGGCTTCGCCACCGCCGAGGACATCGACGAGGGACTGGTCCGCGGCTGTGCGCACCCGCAGGGCCCGCTCGCGCTGTCCGACCTGATCGGCCTGGACACCGTGCAGGCCGTCGCGGAGTCGATGTACGCGGAGTTCAAGGAGCCGCTGTACGCGCCGCCGCCGCTGCTGGCCCGCATGGTCGACGCCGGCCTGCTCGGCAAGAAGACCGGGCGGGGCTTCCACACCTACGCCTGACCGGGCGTCCCGGGGGGCGCGATTGTGCTCCCCGGGACAACGTCAGTGCTCCCGGTGCCAAGACCGGCGCGCGGCGGGCGACCAGTCTCGTGGGCGACGCCATCCCACCACGAGGCGAGGAGCACCCATGACCGCGACGCACGAGGCCCCGGCCACGCCGCTGACCGAGAAGGTGGTCAAGGCCGCCTGTCCCCAGGACTGCCCGGACACCTGCGCGATGCTGGTGACCGTCGACGGCTCGGGGACGGCGACCTCGGTCGTCGGCGACCCGGACCACCCGTACACCAACGGCGGCCTGTGCGTGAAGGTCAACAACTACCTCGATCGCGTGTACGACCCGGGCCGCGTGCTGTTCCCGATGCGCCGGACCGGGCCCAAGGGCAGCGGCCGCTTCGAGCGGATCACCTGGGACGACGCCGTCACCGAGATCGCCACCCGCTTCAGGGCCATCGCCGACGAGCACGGCCCCGAGGCGATCATGCCGGTCAGCTACCTGGGCACCCAGGGCATCCTGAACGGCCTCAACGTCGGCGACCCCTTCTTCGCGAAGCTGGGCGCCACCGTCGCCGAGCGCACCTACTGCGACTCCGGCTCCTGCACCGCCTACGCCATGACCATCGGCGACACCGCCGGGGTGGACCCGGAGAGCCTCGTGCACTCCACGTTCATCCTGGTGTGGGCCTGCAACATCATGAGCACCAACCTGCACCTCTGGCCCTACATCGCGAAGGCGAGGAAGAACGGCGCGAAGGTCGTGGTCGTCGACCCGGTCCGCACCCGCACCGCGGCCGCGGCCGACCAGCACATCCCGATCCGCCCCGGTACCGACGGCGCGCTCGCGCTGGCCATGGCGCACGTGATCATCGCCGAGGGCCTCACCGACGACGACTACATCGCGAACCACACCGTCGGCTACGACGAGTTCGCCGAGCGCGTCTCCCGCTACACCCCCGAGTGGGCCGAGACCGAGACCGGCGTGCCCGCCGAGACCATCCGGGTGCTCGCCCGCGAGTACGCCGGCGCGCAGCCGTCGGTCATCCGGATCGGCGTCGCCGTCGAGCGGCACGCGGGCGGCGGCCAGACCGTACGCGCCCTGTCCTGTCTGCCCGGCCTCGTCGGCGCCTGGCGCAAGCCCGGCGGCGGAATCCTGCAGCTGCCGCTGTGGGCGTTCCCCGTCAACTGGGGCGCCTTCATGCACCCGGAGATGCTCACCCCCGGCACCCGGGTCATCAACCAGTACCGGCTCGGTGCCGCGCTCGCCGGTGACCTGCCCGCCGGCCCGCCGATCAAGGGCCTGATGGTCTACAACTCCAACCCGGTCGTCACCACGCCCGACCAGGACCGGCTGATCAAGGGCCTGGAGAGCGAGGACCTGTTCACCGTCGTGTCGGAGCAGTTCATGACCGACACCGCGGAGTACGCCGACATCGTCCTGCCGGCCACGACGCAGCTCGAGCAGGACGACATCATGTTCTCCTGGGGTCACCTGTTCGTGACCTACAACCACCGGTCCATCGAGCCGCTGGGCGAGGCCGTCCCGAACACCGAGATGTTCCGCAGGCTCGCCGCCGCGATGGGCTTCGACGACCCGGTCTTCCGGCGCACCGACTCCGAGATGATCGCCGAGGCGTTCGACTGGTCCCACCCGCACATGGAGGGGATCACCGTCGAGTCGCTGAAGGAGAAGGGATGGCAGCGGCTCA
>JAESFO010000675.1_pt1 | contig 16749 bp, 18 predicted proteins | sample 9269421 | NCBI WGS metagenome assembly JAESFO01 (sample SAMN14502839, study PRJNA617101) | algae metagenome | isolation source: Nostoc desertorum CM1-VF14 and co-occurring heterotrophs from rocky... | place: USA: Clark Mountains, San Bernardino, California | collected 2000-06-05 | reverse complement strand
TTTTCAGCAAATCCAGGATAGTCTTTTACTTTGGGGCTGTACCAGTCATCCAATGCTTGTTTGATCAATGATTCGTTTCCCTGATCCGCGATTGCTAATAAATGGGTTACTGGCTTAAATTGTAAAAAGGCTTCGTTGTCAGGCACATTGAAAATAATCCTGACTTTCAAGTCAGTACATTGCTCTATCAGCTTTTCAATTTTGGGGTGTGCTTTGGAACAGGGAGCACAATAAGGATTGCACACTTTTACTAATTCGTTAGAGGCATTAGGATTGCCGAGGGTAATGCCCAATCCTTCTACCGGATGTGTTATCTCCTTTTGCCTTTTCAATAATGTTTCAAATATTTCGGGAGTAAATCTAATTCTCTGTAGCCTGCGCTTATTATGTTTTGATAATTGAAGGCGGAGTAAAAATGGTTTTATTGTAAACCAGGCTAGTGGAATCGGTGCCAACAAAAGAAAGCTCCAAACTATATTTCCCAAGTTGAAACTTTCAATTGCTAACCACTTGTTTTGATATACAATGGTTGCGGCACCTAAAATCAATAATACTTGTATCGAAATGCAGAGCAGACACCATTGCCGGGCTACTCTCCATTGATAATACACCGAAAAAATACTATAGGGTAAAGAAGCTACGCTTAGCCAGGCAATAATATTTAGATTAAAGCCTGGGTTTTCATACCAGGGGAAAATTAAAAGAAGCATTAACCACGAGTAATAAAAAAATCCTATTTCGCTCCAGCTTAACCATGAAAAGACTTTTGCCGCGCTGCCGGATAGTATGGCATTGCAATTCGTTTTTGCAATTCCGGTGCATACTTTTTGTAATATGGGATTGCTTTTGTCAATTTCGTACCAAAGTAAAAGCCCTGAGATCATCAGTCCCGCAGTAATAATGATATATTGTAAAAGCGCTCCAGGTAAACCGGCTTTTGGAAAATTACTATACACTTTTAAAATACTGAATATGACCATTGCCACCAATAAAAACACAGGTAATAAAACGCCACTTTTCCTGGCTTCCTTGTTTTTAGCGTATTCCTGCGTTCCTGAGTCTTCGTTGGGTTCTGCAATTAAATACAACCCTTCCCAATCCTTCGTAAAGTGATCCCGGGATTGTATTTGGGGCTTACCTGCATGTTGTTGATATATTTCGACATTCTCCTGGTTTACTGCTGTAACCAGAACCAGGGGATTCGTGTTGTTTTGCGTAAAAGCCAAAAATGGTACAGGAAGTTCATTCAATAGAGCAACATCTATTTTTCCTGCCGCATTGGGGATTCTCCAGTCTGTAAGAGTATCACTAATCGCCAATACACTAGGCCAATCAGGATGATCTTGTAAACGTTCATTTATCTCATTAATACTGACATTTACTCTGAGCATTTTCAAATAGCGGGCTATAAGTTTTATTTCTATGGGGTAAGCGTTGATCCACATGAGATGCGTTATTTTGCGTATCTGTTTTTTGTGATTTTTCTCCGGATATTGAATGACGTAAAACGAAAGCCACGACATATAGCGTATCAATTTCCTATTAAGGAGCCTGCTAATTATAATAGCGCTTCTCTCACAAATTCCTGCGGCAACCGACCATTCAAAAAGAAGCGCTTTATTCCTTGCTATACATTCCCGGAAAACCTTGCATATAGTGCAACTGTACTCTGTGAGCTGTTTTTTTTACAATGCCTGTCATAGTGTGATTTTTCAATATGTTGTTAGTGGGCAATCACAAAAAATATTCTTTTTTTGACTGCTGATGTCATAATGCTTTTGCTTGCAACCTCCCTAAGATAGTAAATAAATTTATATGTGTATCAAAATAAAAAAATAATTAAAAGCAAATAGGAGATTGATTAGTTATACTATAGGTTGTTTCTTTACCCATTTACTTTTCCTGCCATCAAAATAGCAAATATGTCTCTGACATAAAAAAGGAGATGCCTTAAGACACCCCCCTCTTTTACACACTGCACCTGTTCGTACTAACTGCCCAGTACCCCTTCAGCACCGCCACTCATCCAGTCTGCAGAAGCTTCTATCATATGCCGGTCACCGCCTAAAACGGCTCCCACCAGTCCTCCCAGGAAATCGGCGTTGAGAACAAACGGCCATTGCCACCACCGCACTTCTGCTGGTTCAGCAGTTGGATTGATCCATGTATTATGATCGTAAACGTTTTTCCAATACCTCCCGGAATGCCACGTGATAGAGATTACTCTCAAAAAAGACTCCCTGTCACTAGGGGATAATGCACCTGCTTTCGATACCTCTTGCTCCAGTTCAGCAATCCCCGTCAGGAATGCTGCAAAGAGGTCAGGGCTTTTTACAGCTCCTGTAATAGCTTCCAGTCGAAGCAGGTATTGCTGTAACTGTTTGTTTACGGATGTACCGGATAAGAACTTTTCCAGCCCGACCTGTTGCACTTGTTGACACAGGGTCTCCACCTTGCCCAAATCTATATCGGGCACCCGGCCATCTCTTGCCCGTAGCTCACGGAAGAGAAAATCCTTCCTTCCGGCTTTTGTAGTATCGCCCGTTTTCTTCTGGTAGTCCCTTAACGCTTCCAGTATGATATTGTGCCGTATCCCGGAAGAATCGTAAGGATTATTTCGAATGTTCGCTTCGCCGTTCACTATGGTCAATCTATCCTGTTGGGGTTCTTCCATAGAATGGGTTTTCTCTTTTGCACTTTTGCTGCACCCCGTTATCACGGTAATAAGCAGGGCTAGGATCATCATTTGCTTTTTCATTATTATTTGTTTTTTGTTGACTGAATAGGGTTTACTAAATGGTTACTCGCTGCTGTTAAACTCAAAGTTCAATTGCTCTTCGTTTCCGAAATTGTCACTGACCCATATACTGAATGACTGCGATTGGGGGTACTGTGAGGTGTAGTAAAGCCTGAATACCATTTTATCCAATGGATACAGGTCGTTGGGTAAATAAGGCGGGTTATCATAGTATTGTAATATCCCTTCACCTTCCGACTGGAAGTATCTTATATAATATTTGGCATCGCTGAAGTTCCCTGTCCGTTGTATTGTGATACGTATCTCGACCGTCTGCCCATTGGCTATGGCTCCCGGAACCGGCATTAGTTTTACCTCAAAAGGAAAATCTTGTTGTATATCGAGTTCTTTCTTCTCGCAGGAAGCCAGCACCAGGCAACCGAGTAGCAGGGCTGCGAGCGCTCCTAGCCATTGTGCTCCCGATGTGCGTTTATTAAAGTAGGTTGTCATCTTGAATTGAATTTTTAAAAGTTAAATCTTAGTCCCAGCCCCGCCGATGGACGGAACTGTTCCCGTGAGGTACCCCATAGCAACCTGGCCCTGCCTTGCAGGAGTAGTACAAAGCGGTCAGACAGGTAGGTTTCCAGCGACAACCGTCCACCAGCTCCATAGATAAAACCATCCTTATTTCGTATGATGGCTCCGTCGGGCAATAACTTTTTGCCCCGGTTAAATGTTTCATAGCCGGCGACACCTGTAAGCGCCGCATTCAGCGTGATCATTTTCCGGATGTCTCCTAAAAGCTGAAGGCTGTAGCCGCCCTCAGCCAGGTAGGTTTCAACAGGCAGGTGCAGATCTCTATACAACGCATACTCGTGACCGTATTCCAGTGCTCCTAACCCGTAATGACCTTTTTTACCAAATAGGGTCATGGCTATATTTATATAATAATCCTTAACTGGCATTTTGTTGGACAGTATGCCCGTAGTAACTTCCAGTCCCTTTTGTCCGGGGAGCATACGTTGTGCCTGCGCTCCTGCAATCGTTACCATTACCAGCATAACGGTCAAAATATATCTTCTCATGGCTGTAGATTTTTACTTTTTAGTTAATTAATTTTCAGGGGGCTATCCTTAATAAGCTTCGCATGTACCAGGTCGGAATTTTCCACCTGCATGGACTGCTGTCTGCCACCGTTCTTCTCAAAGATTTCAATGATGAGTATCTTGTCATCCGAGATGGTAAACTGATCCAGCAGCAGTACGCTTTGCTCCACGGCATTGCCTGCGACTTTATCAAGAGGCTGGTACACGCGCAAGGGGGTTAATGGCTTTTCCTGCACTACGGTGCGTTTGGCTACTTTCTTATCCACCACTTTAAAAATCATAAAGTCCACCTGGAACGGTACGTTAGTTTTATTACGCAGTTCGGTATGGAAATAGAATTTCCCGTTACTCACATAGATGCCTTTTAAGAGAAACCGGATGCCGTGGCTTTTGGCCCCTATATGTTTTACCAGACTTTTATTCTTTTTGTAAATGTTTTCCATTAGCAGCTCCGCCTGCGAGGGCGGGTTATTACCGAGTTCATCAAAGAGTACCTCATTGGTATGTTCCCTTCCCAGGGACTGCTCCATTTTTAGCAGGTCATAATTCACTGTGGCCGGAGCCGGGTTATACAATACATTGAAATTGTAAAAACGCCCGTCCTCTGTAATGACGGAAAAGTTCGTTTCGCCCTCAAAGGAGGCGGCAGCGGCTTTTACGCGAAGTACATTGGGTGCTTCCTCTGCCTTACCTGCGATCAGGTACTCACTGCCCAGGTCAACGTAACGGATAGCGGCTGGAAATATCAGGTGCGAGGTTTTGTTATAAGTGACTTCCATCCAGTAAGGCTCCACTTTACCCCTGTTTAACCTGCCTGTGTCAGAGGCCGTTTGCTGCGCATGGACAGCAGTATGAAAGGCTATCAGGTAAATGATTGCCGGCATGATTTTAAATAATGCTTTCATTTTTTTCTTTTTTAGCTTTTAGTTTTGAAGATTTAATTTTTTGAAACAAGAAATACCTGGTGACCGGCTTTAACAGTGACTTTAGGCGTTCTTACTTTTTTTGAGAAATAACCCGATATGCCTTGTACTACACCTCGGCTCAGATCGCCCGCCATCTGCTGCCCGGCAGAACGGGTCATCATGATGCTCGTGCCGGAGGTTTGGCTCATGTTGGATGCGATCTCTGACAAGGCGTTTATTTCCGGGGAATAGGGTACGCACAGACCTTGCTGGCCGTCCAGGTCATAAACCGTGATATCCACGGCAGTGATATGACCCTCCAGCTCAATGGAGCTGACTTTTAGTTGTAAACGACCATTATTAAACTTTGCATTGGCTGTAAGAAAGGTACCGGCCGGAATGATTCGCAGAGGTGTTTTTGCAGCTTCGAGCAGGCGTATCCGCACCCCACTTTCATCTGTCACTATCTGTGTTTCCTGAACTACAGCCCGGATGCTGTTCTTTGGTTGTACTACTTGTTCAGTAGCTCCTACAGTATAAAAAGCCCTGTTCCTGTTTTCGCTCCAGTTAGAGAGAAAGGTGCTATCGGTGGGTTCACGGTAGAGGGCAGACACCGCACTACTCTTTGCGGGAGTAAATGCCACAAACTGTTCTTTAGCTATCGTCTTTGCCGGTGCTGCTGTGTCTGTTTTACCGGGGTTACCCAAACCAGTAGGAAGATAACGGGAAGCCATTTCGTAGGATTTTTCCATGAGGGTCAATTGATCCTGTACGGTAGTGGGAGGCGGTATATCTTTTTGGGCCAGCTGCTCTTTTAGTTCTTCGACCTGTTTTTTCAGATCCTGTGTTTCGTAGTTGTTGTCCTGGTAAAAGGAGCTTAACGCACTTTGCGCATTGCGGTAACTGTTTAAAGAAGGATTAGCGCCGGTATTATTGTCGTACTGCTCATCATATGCTTCTTCGGGTAATGAAGTGTCTTCCTCTGCCGTCGTTGTATCCTTATTCCAATAGTCAGAAAGGGACATCAGTGCTTTGCGTTTTTGTTGCTCTTTTTGTTCAAGTATCTCCTGCTCGTATGCCTTTTGCTTATCTGACTGCATCCCGGCGTCAGTAGCCTGTGGTACGGCATCGTTCAGTCCGATATCCTGTTTCTTTTCCTTATCGGAGGACGAGCCAAAGATCATGTACATGCAGCCGATAAATACGCCTCCCATCAGAAGCAGGATGATGGGTTTTTTTAGTTTTTCAGCCTTGTTCCGCAAACTATTGTCCGGTGAATCCGTTGCGTCAGCCTGTTCGTCGTCTTCGACCAGGAAACTCATTCTTTTATTTTCATTGTTTTCCATGCTTGTCATTTTTTAGGATTATTGATACTATCCCGCGGTGAATCCGGGGATTTACTTTGTTTGATAACAGGGTTTTCGATGTGCTCAATAGACAAATCATTATCCGGGTTCACCAGCTCGTAACCAGCTTTGAGGATAACGAGGATAGTCAGTAGGGTATAGCCCAGGAAGAGCAATAGCATATAGCGATGCTGTTTTTTGACGGACAATGCCTGCCACCGCTGATGAAGCCTGTCGATCCTGTCATTGAGCACGGTGAGTACTTTTTTCATCGATTCAAGTTTTAGCGGTCAATCACTTCTACATCCCTGTTCTCCACAACACGGAAATCCTCGATATTAAACCCTTGCGGGTTGCTGTCCGATCTCACGGAGTTGACCAGGTAGGATGAAGTGATTAAACTTCGTTTGGTTACATTACTGGAGCGGATGATAAATTGTGTGGCATAGGTCTTTACCGCATAGGGATAGGTATCGAAATCGCAGACTACGCTATCCACTTCGATGCGCTGCTGCACATTCCCAGAAATAATCCGGTTGTAATACCCTTTTTCCGAAAGATCCTTATAATAATCAAAGGCGCTTTTATCCGCAAGGTTGAACGCCCGCTTCATGTTGTTCTCGATGGCGTTCTTGTCCGGCGCCAGGGTAAAGAACAGTTCATGAAATCGGCGCACATGCTCACGGGCTTCTACCGGCCGGTTGATACTCGCATCCTGTGACAGTGCCAGCATCAGTGACTTGCCATTATCCAGCACATAGATCTTCTGCCGTTGTGCTTCAGCAAAGCGGTAGGACTGCCAGACAGCATATCCCACCACAGCCGTGCAGAGTAAGGCAAATAGGATAGCATACAACCGTATTTGCCGAAAACTGTTTTCGATATTTCTTAATGTTTTAAATTCCATTGTTACGAATGATTAATGTTATTTCAATAGCTTGCCACCTATGTTTCCTATTACCGAACCTGCGCCCGCTCCTGCTATATTGCCAGTCTTTGTTGCTGTCTGATTTACGTTACGCGTAAAATTGCCAGCGCCACCGGCTTGTATTACCCAACTTGCTACTGTCGGAATAGTGAAGTAGCCAACTATGCCTATGATCATAAAAATCACATACACGGTATTGGAAGTGTCAGGGATGTAAGTAGGATCAGCCAGCATCTCAATATCCCGTTCCAGTATCAGCGACTGTATTTTGGCGAGCATGGAACTGAACATATCCGCTATAGGCAGCCAGAGATAAACGCTGATATACCGGGTAAGCCATTGCGTAAGTGTGGACTGAAATCCATCCCAAACAGATATGGCAAAAGCTATCGGTCCCAGTATGGACAGTACGATCAGGAAAAAAGTTCGTATCGTATCAATGACGAGTGCCGCTGCCTGGAATAAAACCTCCAGTAATTCCCGGAACCAATCCCTGATACTTTTTTTAAGATCGTACATGCCCCTTTCCATATACATACCGGACATCGCCACCAGGTCAGTGGGCGACCATCCCAGTTCCTCTAGTTTTTTATCAAACTCTTCATCTGATACGAGGTAGGCTGTTTCAGGGTTACGAAGCATGGCCTCCTTTTCCAGTTGGTCTTTTTGCTCTTGCAGTTTGTTCAGGTCCAATACCTGGCCTTCCAGCATGGCATGGGTACCTTTTACCACCGGGCTCATGACGGCATTGATAGTCCCCAATACCATCGACGGGAAGAACATGATGCAAAGCCCGATGGCAAAGGGTCTCAAAAGAGGAAACACATCTATCGGTTCCGCACGGCTGAGTGCCTGCCATACCCTGAACGCCACATAAAACAAGGCCCCCAACCCGGCTACGCCTTTGGCTACAACCGCCATATCGGACGATAGCGGCAACATCTCATCATAGAGAGAACGGAGGAGTTCGTGAAGATTATCCCATTGCATAACTTACCAGTATTTTTGTTCAGCAGTACCATATAGATCCATCACCCTCTTGGTATTGTTCTGTTTCCTGGCCCTCAGAATGCTCACGGAGATATTCTTATGGGTATAGTAACGGACCAGGTTGTGATAGTCTTTGACTTCTTTATACACACGGTCAATTACATCCATACGCTCCTTGTCATTTAAGGAGAGACCATTAGAGGAAACGATTTGCTTCAACTCTTTGAGCAGTTCCGTGCTTTCGTTCAGGAGTTTGGAATACCCGTTGGCAATCGCAGACAACTCTTGCGGACTGAAGTTGGGATCGTTCATCATCTTTCCGAAATTGGTTACATACATTTCGGACACATCACCAACGAGCAGTACGGTCTGCTGCACTTTGCGGGCATCTTTGACCAGGTTGTTTACGGCTTTTAGCTTGTCATAATATTCCTTGCCCTGGTCATAGACCTTTTTAACCTCATTAAAATTCTTCACTACGTTCGATACCGTGGAGGAGGTCTGTATGATCTCATTGGCGCTGTTAAGAATACCTGATATAAGGTTGCCGGGATCGGTAACGATAAATTGTGCTCTTGCGGATGGTGCGACAGCAAACATAAATGCCATACATACCAGTAACATGATTTTGTTCATTGTTCTTGATTTTTTTAAGTGATTAATAGTTGTTTTGTTATTCTCTTCTTTCAAGTGCGATCCGTTTAATAGCCAGCTCTACATTGCCGTCCAGCTCCTGGGCCAGCTGCATGACTTCTAACTTTTCGGTTTCTTCCGTAGTATAGGCCAGGTATTCCTCGGTGCTTACTTCCGTCGCATATACAGCAGAGTGCGTACCGCCCAGGCCGATCCAGACTTCTTTGTAAAGCCGTGACGGGTCATTGTTCATGTTGATGGAAAGAATCTGGGATTTTTCCTTGTCGGTCAGTCCGAGCATCGCCTGGATCGCATCGAATTTGTTCATGTACTTGCGCTGATCGAGCAGGATCTTGCAATCGCTGTTATTGATGATACTTTCTTTTACAATGGGGGACTGGATAATGTCATCTACTTCCTGTGTCACTACAATGGCTTCACCAAAAAACTTGCGGACAGTTTTGAAGAGATATTTAATATACTCCGCCATACCTTCTTTAGCGATGGCCTTCCATGCTTCTTCGATCAGTATCAGCTTGCGGATGCCTTTGAGCCTGCGCATCTTATTGATAAAGACCTCCATGATAATAATGGTCACGATAGGAAACAGGATCTTATGATCTTTGATCGCATCAATTTCAAATACGATAAAGCGTTTGGAGAGCAGGTCCAGCTCTTTATCGGAATTGAGCAGGTAGTCATATTCACCACCACGATAGTATGGTTCGAGTACATTGAGAAAATTAGCCAGGTCAAAATCTTTTTCCCTTACCTGTTTTGCTTCCAACACTTTTCTATAGTCAGTCTGGATATAATCATAAAAGCCGTTGAAAGAAGGTTGAACATTATCCCGCCTGATGTTTTCAATGTACCCGCTTACAGCATTAGATAAAGCGACTTCTTCTGAACGTTTGGGTGGTTCATCATCGCGTTTCCAGAGAGTAAGGATAAGCGTTTTGATACTTTCCCGTTTCTCGATATCAAACACGCCGTCATCCGTATAGAATGGATTAAAGGCAATAGGATTGTCTTCGGTATAGGTAAAGTAAACACCATCTTTGCCTTTGGTTTTCCCCTTAATCAGCTCGCATAACCCTTGATAAGAGTTACCGGTATCTACCAGCAGGACGTGCGCACCCTGTTCATAATACTGCCGCACCATGTGGTTGGTAAAAAAAGACTTCCCCGAACCGGATGGCCCCAAAATAAATTTGTTGCGGTTCGTGATGATACCGCGCTTCATGGGCAGATCGGAAATATCCAGATGGATGGGCTTGCCGGTAAGCCGGTCTGCCATCTTAATGCCGAACGGAGACGGAGAACTCTGGTAGTTGGTTTCTTCGGTGAAGAAGCACAGTGCGGGTTCGATAAACGTGTAAAAACTTTCCTCTGCCGGAAAGTCCCCCGCATTACCGGGCATACCGGCCCAATACAGTGTTGCAACATCAGTGGTGTTGTGACGGGGCTTGCATTCCATCAAGGCCAGGGCGCTACCGGTATCATTCTTTAGTTGCTTTAGCTCATGGGCATCTTCTGACCAGGCCATGATGCTAAAATGTGCCCGGATAGAAGACAAGCCAAAAGAATGTGCTTCATTAAGGTATTTCTCTATCCACTCTTTATTGATCTGGTTGGCGCGGCTGTATCTGGCCAGGGAGTGCATGTTGCGGGCAGACTTTTCAAACTTGCGCAGGTTCTCTTCGCTGTTATCCAGGAACAGGTATTGGTTGTAGATGTGGTTACAACTGAGTAATAATCCCACCGGAGATGCAAAGGACAGCAGGCAATCGCTGCGGTCTGTAGAAAGCTTTTCGTAACGGGTATTGGCTGATACGGTAGCGGGCAGTTCATCCGTATCGGACAGGGTATGCAAGCTGAGGCGTTTGTTGCCTATGCGCACTTCCTCACTGCCCAGCCCGATATCCTGCATAGCCGTTCCCGGTTCCCGTGAAAGGGTAAGGTATTGCTCCAGCAGTCCCTGACTGCCACGCGAGCCAATGATGTCAGCTTCGGTAAGGCGTTCCAGTTGTACAAACCCACTATCGTTAATAATCCGTTCAAACTGCGCTACGGCTTCCATAAAACGATGGACCGTTCCTTTATCTCTGATTTCCTTTGGTATAAGGATACCTTTACAAAGCGAGCTGAAGTTGCTTTGCATCCGCATCCGTTCCTTAGTGGTCTTAGTAAGGAACAGGTAACAATAATGGTTCAGGAAAGGACGTTCGTTGAAATGGCGCTGATAGGACTTTGCAAGAAAACTCAAACCGTCGTTAGCAATATCCGGTTCATAATTTTCTTTAATAAACCAATCCTGTTTATGGATAATGGAATAATCCGGCAATGTCTTGACGGCTTTATGCCATGCGGAGTGAATGGCATCATACTCCGCCGCCGCTACGGTGAACAGTTCCGGCAGGTGCACCCGGAAACAGGCTGTTATATCCGCGTCTTTGGAAATAATGCAATGATTTTCTACTGCCAGCAGCGGGAATTTGTTTTCCAGCGTTGTTATTTTTCCTTTGTTTCTCATACGGTAGTGGTTTTAGCGGTTAACTTCATGTAGCGGTGTATGGGTTTGCGGCAGATGATATGCCTGGGGTGCTTTTTCTTTGCACCCACCTTCATTAGCCCGTGCTCACCATACTTGCCGTTGAGTGAGAAGGTTTGCCAGATGATAAGGGATGCGCCACCGGCTCCAATGAACAGGCATACATAGGAATTAACACCTGTCATATATAGGATCATTACAAGAATGAGCACTCCAAGCAAACCACCTGCGAAAATGAACAAGTACTGTGCCTTCAAACTTTTGAACTCTACTGTTCTTCCAATGCCTTTGTTGATGTTGTAATGACTCATGGGGCAAAGGATTAAAGGAAGAAGGAACGAAGGACGGTAGCAGCTACGATCAGGAAGATACAGGCGCCGAACCAGGAGGCTGCTGTCTTCGAGGTGTCGGGATCACCGCTACTGAATTTGTTGTATACTTTAACGCCCCCGATCAATCCGACTACGGCGCCGATAGCATAGATGAGTTTGGTAGCCGGGTCAAAATAAGAGGTGACCATTTGTGTGGCTTCGTTAATGCCTGCTCCTCCATTGCCTTGTGCAAACCCACCGAAAGCAGGTAATAGTGCGATGCCAGCCAGCAATACTTTTCTTTTTAGTTTTTCCATGTTTTAAGTGAATTATTTTGTTACGTTTTGCCCGCTTCATTGGGCTCCGGAACAAAAGTGACATGGAAAATGAGGCAGTATATCAATGTGTCCTTCAGAGGAATTACTTGGCAGTCAGTGGCGGTGCTTGCGGTAAAATCGAATATCTTTATCTTCTATAAACAGTACTATCAATCATGGAGCTATTTGAGCAGGCAGACTATATTCTATCTTTTTTAGAACTATTGATGGAGCAAAAGAAACCGATGTCCTTGACGGAGGGTTTAGGCAAAAAATTGCCTTACACGGAAAATACTATCCGGCAATATGAAAAGCTTAAACTATTTATTGAAAAAAAAAGATTGGTAGAAAGGGTGGATTGGATATATGGCGGCGATGTATATACAGATACCCGTTATGAAATTTCCGAAATAGGATACCGGCTTTTAAAAAATGATGAGCTTACCACTTTTATTCTTGCTGAGAGCGTCAAGGCTGAACATCCAGAAATGCATGATGATGGAATTTGGGAAGAATACTTTGATAAGAAAATTGAAAAAAGGGTCAACCAGGCTGATTTTTTCTTCGACGTACTTGTGTCTGAGAAGATCGTGAAATTGGATAAGCCAGAGATCAGAAAGTATTTTAAAGAATGGTTTAAAGAAACAAAAGATTTTGACTTGCAAATTAAGAATGGTGATTTAGCTATTGAAGACGGAGACTTACAAGTTGTACCTGACTTCGACCAGGAAAACATCCCTGAATTTATAAGATGGTTTAATGAAAGAAAGAATACATTCTTAACTTATTTAAAAGATCAGGACATAACGCTGGAGGAAAATATGGGAAAGCAGATCATCAATAATACGGGGAATTTTATTCTGAATCAAAACTCTGAAATTCAAAATCAGTCTCTTAAATCCGCCGATGACAAACCGGATACAATTTGGACTAAGGCAAATGTGATTATAGCGTTGATTGTAGGAATTGCCACCATTGCCGGAGCTTTGTGGAGCATTATGAAAGCGTAGTTGCTTCCCAGAACTGAACGAATAAAATAATTACAGACCTGCCTTAGATTTTTACAAAGCAGGGTTTAGGACATTTATGTGTTTTAGCGGGTGCCGATAACTTTCTCTATTTCCGGTTCTGCTCTATCTTGTTATACCTGTTTGCAGTGGTGGTTTGACTTTTACCAATCTCTTTTGGTAGTGTCTTTTAAATAAGCGGTAATTGTATATCCTCTGTATTTTCGAATACCTTGAACGTAAAAGGATTCTCTATAATGATTTAATTATTTAGTACTCTTTTCTTCCCCCTTTGAAAACAAAAAAGGGAAGCTGTCTTTTCAGACAAACTCCCCTATGTCGAAACCACCCCGGTCTTTTCTCCGCAAATCAGAAGAACCGGAATCCAATGCCTTAGAGAGACGCTTATCCAACAGGATGGCTATCTTTTGTGAAGCCCCTTCTATTCCGTTTTCCAAAAGACTGTACAACTCGGTTCCCTGTATTTTTTGAACTACGTCCACTGCTTTTTGCTGCAAAACAGGTTCCTGCTCCTTCTGCTGTAACAATGTTCTCACAGTCCCCAGTTCATCGAAGGTAACCCCTGTAGCAAAACCGTTGTCACCGTTTGGATCACCATATCCGTTCCATTCTTCTTCCTCTTCTTCCAGATCAGGTTCCTCCCCGAAAACTTCATCCAGTTCTTCCTGCGGAATTTCCTTTGCAAAATTCTTTTCATTGGTTTCTTTTTCAAAATTATTGGTTGTAACTTCTGGTTCCGCTAATTGGCTTTTAGCGGCTTTATTTGGCACTGCGTGTCGTACTACTGGTTTGGCTTTCCCCATGATGTCCGGTAAACTGGGATGAACAGCAGGGTCTTGCTGTTTACCCCCAACTATTTTTTTGATGATGATCTTGTCCTTAGCAAGAAGCACAATGACGATGAGCAGGCATATTACTATCAATATCTCCATGACTAATTGATTTTTATTGCGGTTAAAGAATCGGTTTACTGTTGGCATTGAAATAAGTAATGATGTCCGTACCAAATTCCCGGAAGTGATGCTCAAGAATATTGTCTATATATGAGTAAAGAGTTGTTTTGTCTACCCTTGTCAATTGTACGATGCGAAGGAGCCGCTCATGAAATTCAGGACGGATGTAGACCACCTTACCGTTACGCCCTGACGGAAACCGGTTAGTCAGAAATTCGTGTTCGTATTGTTCTATTCTTTCAAGCGTTGTTTTTTCATTCTGTATCATGATTATCTGTTTTTATTTGGTTAAAAAATTGGTTTATACTTTTTGTTGAAATCCTCAGTAATGGCTTTTTCAAACAAGTCAAAATGATGTTCGAGAATGTTATCCAGGTAGGCGTAAAGCGGAATTTTGTCTTCCCCGATCACCTGTACGATACGGGATAGCCGTTCGTGGTATTCGGTGCGGATGTAAATGCATTTTTCTCCACGGCGTTCCAAAGAATGGCTACTCAGAAAGCGGTCTCCGTATGTAGTGTCGGAAGCTTTTTTGGAGCGGTTCTTTTCACGTATAGCCGGCTTTTCTTCTATCGGGTCCTGTACCGTATTTTCAGGTGCTTCTTTATCGTTTTCATCCCCGGTTTCTAACTGTCCCGGTTTCCTGACCCCCTGGGCGATCATCGCCATGATGTGTTTTTCATCCACATCCCGACGCTGTTTTTCTTTTTCATTGTTGTTCATAATTATCAGGATTTGATTGTCTGCATAAACTCTTCAATAAACTGGTCAAGGTGGCAGGATTTCATTAATAGCTGATCCGGCGGCAGAAGGGTGGAACGGAATAGTGTCTTCGACTCAGCCTCGCTTTCTTTGCGAAACCGCTTGGTGTCGGCGATCTGTGTTTTCATTATATGCAACCCTAACTCTGCTATTACTTGCTCATAGGAAGCGTAAAGTGGTGATCTTTCCCTGCCGTCTACCTGGTTCCAGAACAGCCGGATGCCTTTGATTGAAGTAGTGCCCTTTTTCATTAGTACGTGTGTCAAGACATCGGTAAAACTTAACGTGCTTTCAATGACCACGCGATCTGCCGTGATAGGAGAAAAAATAAAATCCATTCCAAGCAGCGTATGCAATATACCCGAAGTATTGACGGTGCCGGGAAGATCGAAAAATACAAGGTCTACAGGGACGGGAGTAGATTTCAGGAATGCCTCTGCCTGCGCCAGCGCTTCATCTGCCCGGCACTGGGTCACATGGTAGGCTTTCTTATTGATTGTATAGAATTGCTTATGCGCCAGTTTTTTGAAAACCGGGTTCTGCATCACTGCAACCAGGTCTCTTTCCCTCATTTGCGACAGGCTGTGCTGCGGATAGTCACAATCAAAAACTGCGACATTGAACCCCATCCGGTAATGAAGGATGCTGGAGACAATCGCTGTAAATGTGGATTTGCCTACGCCCCCTTTCTGGCTCGAAAACGCGATGAATAAAGGCTTGTTTTTAAGTTCCATTGTTTTTATTTTTTTTGAATTGTAAATACGTTTTTGCTCCTGGTTGATTGTTTCCAGCACTGCTTATTATTATGTCTTCAATCAATCATTCTTGCAATCAGCAGCTCCTGACCGCTAAAACGACGGCGTTCTATCCGTCCGGAGTTTTTGCAATCCTGCATTTGCGATAGCGATCCATCCTGTTTTCAATCCTGTTTGTTGTCTTCCTGTCCTGGCAACCCGATAAACCCTGCTCAATCCTTTCTGCTACCTGACCTGCACCGTACTGGTACAACCATCTGTCCTTTTTGTGATGAAGCACTCAATCGTACCCATGTTCGGAGCTATAATCTTGCATTCCATTCCTCTGTTGGTTATGCATGATTGTGTTCCTGCATGATTTATATCACAAAGAAAAGCCTGGTTCTATACACATTTCAGAAAGCGGTATTCTTTGGCATTCAGCGGCACTATTTGGCAGGATGCGCTAATGCAAGGCACTGAAAAAGTCACCATTACTTTGTAATGGCTCTGGTGCTATAGGTCAATGGAAAGATTATTACAACATACAGGTAAGGGATGGAACGGCTGTAAGCCGTTTTCTCCTGCTATATGTAATCCGTCCCGGAGGGCGGATTTTCTGTTCACCGGAACAGAGCAAGTTATGTTTTTAGCTGCTCGAAATACTTTCCGCAGCTAAAAACAACTTGCCATTGCATGGAGCCGGAAAACACCCTCCGAAGTCGGGGTTTTGTGAAAATTAAAAATGGATAAGTGATGGATAAGACTAACAACAGACAATTACGAAAAGGTGGCCGCAAGCCTAAAAATGACCCTGCTACCCACCGCTATTCGATTAGCCTGAATGATACGGAAAATGCACAGTTCCTTACGTTGTTTGAGCAGTCAGGGATGAAAATAATGGCCCATTTCATTACAGCCTGCATCTTTCAGAAGACAGTTAAGACGGTAAAAATTGATATGGATGCCATAGAATTTCATACAAGGCTTACTAATTTTTATAGCCAGTTCAGAGCCGTGGGCGTGAACTATAACCAGGTGGTGAAGATATTGTACCGCCATTTTTCAGAGAAAAAAGCATCGGCTTACCTCTATAAACTGGAAAAACAGACAGCAGAAATGGCTGACTTGTGCCGGAAGGTGATTGAACTGACACAGGAATTTGAGAAAAAATACCTGCAAAAATGATAGCGAAAATTGGAAAGGGTGAGCATTTGTACGGTGCTATATCATATAACCAGCAGAAGATTGACAAAGAAAAGGGACAGGTTTTGTTGCTGAACAAGATACCTGAAACATTAAATAATATCTATTCGACCCGTTACCTGCACCAGCAATTTGAACCCTATTTAGCCGCCAATATCAGGACGGAAAAAGCTGTTCGCCACATATCACTGAACCCTGATCCCGCGGATAAGGTCAGCGATGGGCAGTTTATTAAAATGGCG
>JAESFO010000674.1_pt1 | contig 16791 bp, 19 predicted proteins | sample 9269421 | NCBI WGS metagenome assembly JAESFO01 (sample SAMN14502839, study PRJNA617101) | algae metagenome | isolation source: Nostoc desertorum CM1-VF14 and co-occurring heterotrophs from rocky... | place: USA: Clark Mountains, San Bernardino, California | collected 2000-06-05 | reverse complement strand
CGCCATGGACCCCATCGTGCTCACCGTCGCTGTGACGACGCTGAGATCGGCCTGTGGGACAACGGAGTGTGGGGCGCGCCACCCCGGACGAGTTCCGGGCCCCGCACCGCAGACCCTCCCCTCACGTGAGAGTACGGTCGGGCCGTTCGCGCGCTCCCGCCGTCGTGGCCCGCGGCCCCGCCCCTCCCCCGACGTGAAAGCGACCCGTCGTATCGTGCCCCGCTCCGCCCTGCCCGACCTCGCCACGCTGCGTGCGCGCTGGACACCCCGCCTGGTGCGCACCGAGGTGCTCGCCGGACTCGTCGTCGCGCTCGCCCTGATCCCCGAGGCCATCGCGTTCTCGATCATCGCCGGGGTGGACCCCCGGGTCGGCCTGTACGCCTCGTTCACCATGGCCGTGGTCATCGCGGTCTGCGGCGGGCGACCGGCGATGATCTCGGCCGCCACCGGCGCGATCGCGCTGGTCGTGGCCCCGCTGTCGCGGGAGTACGGCGTCGAGTACCTGTTCGCCGCGGTCGTGCTCGGCGGGGTGCTGCAGATCGCGCTGGCCGCCGCGGGCGTCGCGCGACTGATGCGCTTCCTGCCACGCAGCGTGATGGTGGGCTTCGTCAACGCACTCGCGATCCTGATCTTCACCTCGCAGGTGCCCCAGCTGGTCGGCGTGCCCTGGGCGGTCTACCCGCTGGTCGCCGTCGGCCTGGCGGTCATCGTCGGGCTGCCGCGGCTGACCCGCGTCGTCCCGGCACCGCTGGTCGCCATCGTCGGGCTGACCGTGGTCACGGTGACGGCCGCGGTCGCCGTGCCGACCGTCGGCGACCAGGGCGCGTTGCCGGACACGGTGCCGCTCCCGCACCTCCCCGCGGTGCCGCTGACGTGGGAGACGCTGCGGATCGTCGCGCCGTACGCGCTCGGCGTCGCGCTGGTCGGGCTGATCGAGTCGCTGATGACCGCGCGCCTGGTCGACGACATCACGCAGACCGGCTCGGACAAGACCCGCGAGTCGTGGGGCCAGGGGGTCGCGAACATCGTCACCGGTTTCACCGGCGGCATGGGCGGCTGCGCGATGATCGGCCAGACGATGATCAACGTGAAGGCCTCCGGGGCCAGGACGCGGCTGTCCACGTTCCTGGCGGGGGCGTTCCTGCTGGTCCTCGTGGTCGCACTCGGCGACGTCGTCGCGCTGATCCCGATGGCCGCCCTGGTCGCGGTGATGGTCATGGTGTCGGTCGGGACGTTCGACTGGCACAGCATCCGTCCGGCGACGCTGCGCCGGATGCCGCGCAGCGAGACGGCGGTGATGCTGACGACCGTCGTGGTCACCGTCGGCACCGACAACCTCGCCTTCGGCGTGGGCGCCGGCGTGCTCGTCGCCTCGGTGCTGTTCGCGAACCGGGTGTCACGGCTGGTCGGGGTGGACCGCACCGTCGACGACGGCGGGGCGGTCGTCTACCGCGTCACCGGCCAGCTGTTCTTCGCCTCCAGCAGCGAGCTGAGCACCGCGTTCGCCCCCGACGGGGACCCCGACGAGGTGACCGTCGACCTGTCCGGCGCGCACGTGTGGGACGCCTCGACCGTCGCCGTCCTCGACGACCTGCGGCGCCGCTACGCGCGGTCCGGCCGCACGCTCGTCGTCACCGGGATGAACGACGACAGCCGCGACCGCCACGAGCGGCTCGCCGGGCACCTGGGCGGCGGGCACTGACCACCGGGACCTAGGCCCGCCCGCGTGCCGCCAGCACCTCGGGGATCCGGTTCTCGATCCAGCCGACGAGACCGGCGAGGTGGCCGGTCACGCCGTGGCCGAGCTCGGTGAGGCCGTAGCTGACCTGCGGCGGGGTGGTCGCGACGACCTCGCGGTGCACGAAGCCGTCGCCCTCCAGGGTGCGCAGGGTCTGGGCCAGCATCTTCTCGCTGATCCCGCCGACGGCGCGGCGGAGCGCGGAGAACCGGTGGTCCTCGCGGGACAGGACCACGAGCACGAGAACCGCCCACTTCGACGTCACGTGGTCGAGGACCGACCGCGACGGGCAGCTGCTGTCGAACGCGTCACCCGAGAACAGGCCCGTGGGCCGCTCCACCTGCGTGCTCACCGTTCACCCACCTACTTACCATAAGGTACGTACTTACCGGACGTAAGCCTATCCGGCAGTGTCGGCACCGTCCACGACGAGATGGGGAGACAGCGATGATCATCGTGACCGGGGCGAGCGGGAAGCTGGGCGGCGCGGCCGTGCGGGCGCTGCTGGAGACCGTGCCGGCGGAGCAGGTGGGCGTCCTCGCCCGGTCCGCGGAGAAGGTGGCCGACCTGGCCGCGGCCGGGGTCCGGGTGCACGTCGGCGACTACGAGGACCCGGCCTCGCTGACGGCGGCGTTCACCGGCGCCGACGGGCTGCTGTTCGTGTCCGGCTCCGACGTGACCCCCGGAGTGCGCAAGCGCCAGCACGGCAACGTGGTCCGCGCCGCGGCCGACGCGGGCGTCGGCCATGTCGTCTACACCAGCGCGATCGGCGCGGACCGGCCCGGCGCGCCCGCGTTCCTCGCCGACCACACCCTCACCGAGGAGCTGCTACGCGACTCCGGACTGCCGGTGACGCCGCTGCGCAACACCTTCTACTCGGACATGTTCGTCAACCCGGGCGTGGTCGCCACCGCGCTGGAGGCCGGGGAGACGGTCGCCGCGGACGGCGGCCGGGCGCTCAACACCGCCACGATCGCGGACCTCGCGCGGGCCGCCGCCGTCGTCGTGGCCGGCGGGCCGCAGGAGCACGCCGGGCGCGCCTACGAGCTGCGCGGACCGCTGTGGACCTACGACGAGCTGGCCGCGACGATCGCCGCGGAATCCGGCCGGCCGGTGTCGCACCGCCGGGTACCGCTCGACCAGGCCCCGGCCCCGGCCTTCATCGGCGAGTTCGTCTCGTCGGGAATGTTCGCCGAGCCGTCGGAGGACCTCGCGACGCTGCTCGGCCGCCCGGCGACCGGGATGCCCGAGCTGGTCCGCGCCGCCCTGGCCTGAGCCGGGAACAGAACACCCGGCGCCGCGGTTGTGGTTGACGTATCAACCGAACGGGCCGGAAGGAGGCCGCACCGATGAGGATCGACGCGCTGTCCTGGATGTCCGGGACGGAAGCAGGGCCTGCCGACCGGTGGGAGCACGCCGGGTACCTGTTCGACTCCGGCGACCCCGCGGGGGCCGCGACGGTGCTCGCCGAGCTCGTCGCCGAGCAGCCCGGGGCCGCCGCGGTCCGGCTGCTGCTGGCCCGCGCGTATTACCACTCCGCGCAGCTCGGCCGGGCCGAGACCGAGCTCCGCGAGCTGGTGCGCCGCGAGCCGGCCGACGGGTACGCCCACCTGCTCCTCGGGCGCACCCTGCAGCGCCGTTCGCGCCACGACGAGGCCGCGCCGCACCTGCGGCTGGCCGAGGCGATGGGCGTCAGCGCCGGGTGACCCTGCTCGGCAGCGCCGGTTCCGACCGGCGCTGCCGGGGCACCACCACCGCGCCGGGGAGCCCGCCGACGACCGGGACGCGGTCCGCGAACAGCAGGTAGCCACCGCAGGTGAGGGTGGCGAACAGCCCCAGCTCGACCGCGGCGTGCAGCCCGTCGGAGAGCATCGCGATCATGCCGAGGTGCAGCCCGGTCCCGGCGACGACGGCGACCGGCCGCAGCCGCGACGACCACAGCCCGAACGCGACGAACAGCTCGGTGAGTACCGCGCCGAACGCCATCGGCACCAGGAACACCGGCGTCAGCATCCCCGCCGGGACCAGCACCGAGTCCCACGTCCAGGACGCTAGACCGTTGCCGGACAGGAAGTCCGGACGGATCTTCGAGATCGCGGCGTAGAAGTAGACGATCGTGATCTGCGCCCGCAGCGCCAGCACCGGCGCCGCCCACACCCGGTCGGCGCCGTGTCCGCGCCGGGACCGGAGTGACCAGGCCGCGTCGCAGTCGGAGAACGACAGCAGCACCGCCGCGGTGAACAGCAGGTAGGTGTGGTTGGAGTAGTAGCCCGCGCCCCAGACGAAGCCGGCGGTGCACAGCCCGACCAGCAGGGCCGCCGCCCGCGCGTTCCACCCCACGACGACGGCCAGCGCCGCCAGCCCCATCACCGCGCCGAGCGCGAGCCAGACCGGGGCGGGCAGCGTCGGGCCGACCCCGAACAGCGGTCCGGCCCGGGTCCCGAGCAGCGGGCTCGCGCCGAGCTCGACGGCCTTCAGCCCGGCGACGAGCCCGACCAGGATCCGGTACCCGGCCAGCGGGCGGGCGGGGAGCGTGTCGGGGAGCCTCAGCACGACTGCTCCCACTCCGGGGCGCCGTCCCGGGTCCGCGAGACCGAGACGAGGTCCGGGGCCGCCGCGCACAGCAGCCCCGGGACCGTGGCTCCGTAGTGGACGGTCCGCTGCGGCCACGGCAGGCCTCCGGTGTCGAGGGCGCGGGACGCGCCGTCGGCGGTCCGTCCGGTGTAGGCGTACTCCGTCGACGACGCGACGAACATGCTCCAGGAGTAGCGGCGCGGCGGCTCGGTGGTGGCCAGGCCGACCGCGGGGATCGCGACCTCCAGGGCCACGACGCCCGCGATCAGCCACCCCGCGGTCCTGCGTGTGAGAAGCGGCACGTCCACTCATCGTCCCGCAACGGTCCGGTGTTAGCCGGTCACTTCCCGTCGAGGGAGTAGATCCGGACCCAGTCCACCTCGTACGTCGCCGGCTGCATGTTGCCGCCGAAGAAGTTGTCGAGCTGGATCGTCAGGTGCCCGCTGGGCATGTCCTGGATGTTCTTGCGGCCGGGCCGGGCACCGCCGGAGAAGGAGAACCACTCCTTGCCGTCGATGAAGCCCTTCACGTGGTCGGGCGTCCACTCGACGGCGACGTTGTGCCACTCGCTCAGCGGTGCACCGCAGTTCTTCTCCTTGGCGTACTCCTGCTGGACCGCGCCGCGGCCGTGCGGGTAGTGGATGAACGCCTCGGCGCACTGTTCGCCGGGCGCGCCGTTCTCGAGGAAGTCGTACTCGCCGTCCTGGGGCCAGCGGTCCGACTGCGGCCAGATGATCAGCAGCGGGTGGTACTGCCTGCCGTTGTCCGGGCCGGTGGCCTCGGAGCGGACGCGGGCCTCCCAGCGGCCGTATCGCTGGTTGAACTTCGACGAGATCCACGCCGAGTCGCCGTTCCGCAGCCCGGTCTGGATCAGCTTGCCGTCCTTCACCGTGGACCGGCTGGCGCAGCGGCCGCCGTTGCCCGCGTGACCGGGCCAGCACTCGCCCGCCTGGTTCCACTTCGCCGGGTCGGGCGGTCCGGTGTAGTCGAACTCGTCCGACGCCGGCAGCGGCGCGCCCCAGCCGTAGCGTTCGGCAGCGCTGGTGGCGCCGGGTCGGGGCGCACTCTGGTCGGCCGGTCGGGCCGAGGGGTCGGCGGGCGCGGCGGGCGCGGCCGCGGGGTCGGTCGGCGTCTCGACGGGCTCGTCCGCGGGATCGACGGGTTTCTCCTCCGGGTCGGTGGGCTTCTCGGGGGCGGCGGGCTCCGTCCCCGTGCCGGCGGGCTCCGTCCCGGCGTCGGCGGGTGCGGGCGCCGGATCGGCCGGCGTCTCCCCAGTATCCGCCGGCTTCTCGGCCGGCCCAGCCGGTGTCTCCGCGGGAGCGGCGGGCTCGCCCGCGGGAGCGGCGGGGCCTCCTGCGGGATCGGCGGGCTTCTCCACGGGAGCGGCCGGTCCGGCCGCGGGACCGCTGGGCTCGTCCACGGGCGGCGCCGGGTCGGCTGCGGGGCCGGCGGGCTTCTCGGCGGGGGCGACCGGTGTCGTGGGTCCGTCCGCGGGGCCGGACGGCACGTCGGCGGGCGCGTCGGCAGGCTGCGCGGCGTCGGCAGGCTTCGCTGCGTCGGCGGACTCCGGCGCGGACGGCGAGACCGGGCCCGCGGAACCGGACGACCCGGTCGCGGCCGGGCGGGCCGGTCCGGCGTCACCGGAGCCCTCGGCCCCGCGGACGGCGTCCGTCCCCGTCTCCGCGGATCGGGCAGCCGTCGCGGCACCGGAGCCCCCGGCGGCCTCCGACGACGACCGCAGAGCGGAGTCGGTCGGGAACGCCACGGCGCCCGACGGGGTGGTCGCCGGCCCGGCGAGCACGCTCGGTGCCTCCGGGGCCGCGGCCTGCGCGACGGCGCCGGGCACCGTGGGTGCCGCGGCCGCGGACACGGCCGCACCGTCGGTGAGAGCCAGGACCCCTCCGGTGAACATGACAGCACTCACCGTCACCACCGCCGCCGCGCTCATCACCGTACGTCGTGCCAGTCCGCGCCTCATGGCTTCGTTCCCGTCCCCATCCGTGTCCGGCTTGTCCGATATCCACGACGCTAGAAGCACCCTGTGCACACCAGCCACACCCGCCACCCGTCGGTGGGGTGAGGTCACCCCGGAGGAGGTCACCCGAACCGGCGGCGCGCCATGACGGGTGGGATCCGGGTGACGATCGGGACCAGCGGGACGGAGCGACCGGCCCTCGTGTCACCCCGGGCGGGCGACGCCCCAGGTCAGGACCGGGACGGGAGGGTCTCCGGCGCCCGCCACCAGACGAGCGCCGCGACCAGTGACAGCACCCCGGTCACGGCGAACGCCGGCCCGTACCCCCAGACCTCGGCGAGCGCACCGGCCACGAGCGGGCCGGCGATGGCACCGAGATCGGCCGCCATCTGGAAGCCCGCCAGCACCGAGCCGCCACGGGCGCGCTCCCCGATGACGTCGGCGACGGCCGCGTTGAGCGGCGGGTTCACCAGTCCGCTGCCGAGCCCCGCGACGAGCGAGAGCGCCAGGAACGCCCAGGGGTCGAGCACCCAGCCGAGGACGGCCGTCGACGCGCCCGACACCGCGAGGCCGGCGATCAGCGGGGGCCTGCGACCGGAGCGGTCGGCGAGACGTCCGGCCAGCAGCAGGGTCGCCGCGTTCCCGGCCGCGAACACCGACAACGCGATGCCGCCGAACGCGTCCTCGCGCCCCAGAGCCTCGACCACCACCAGCGGGACCAGCGCGATGCGGACGCCGAACACTGCCCAGCCGTTCGCGAAGTTCCCCACCAGCGACGCCCGGTAGGCACGGTGGCGCACGGCGTCGCGGAACCGGGTGCGCGGCGGGGGCGCCTCGTCGACCGGGCCCTCCGGCCGGCGCAGCAGCGGCCCGCCCACGACGATCACCAGCACCAGCAGCGCCGCGTAGATCAGGAACGGGGCGCGTACGTCGATCGCGGCGAGGGTGCCGCCGAGCAGCGGCCCGGCGATGTTGCCGAGCAGGAACCCGGTCGCCCACAGGCTCGTCGCGCGGCCCCGCAGGTGCGGCGGGGACAGCCGCACGAGCAGCGACACCGCCGAGATCGTGAACATCGTCGATCCGACGCCCGCGACCAGGCGCAGCGCGATCAGCTGCCAGTACGCCGTCGCGAAGGCCAGACCGGCCGTCGTCACGGCGACGACGGCGAGCCCGGCGACGAACACCCGCAGCTCGCCGAACCGGCCGACGACCGTGCCGGACAGCGGGGCGAACACCAGCCGGGAGAAGGCGAACACGCTGATCACGGCGGCGGCCGCGGTCACCCCGACGTCGAACGAGCGCGCGAACGCCGGCAGCACCGGCGCGACCAGCCCGAACCCGATGGCGATCGCGAACGCCGACCCGACCAGCACGCCGATCTCGCGGGGCAGCGCCGTCGCACCCCGCACCGTGGGGGGCGCGGGCACCGGTGCGCCGGGTACGGCGGGGTCGCGGCCGTCGTGCTCGACCACGTGGCCCTCCGCTCCGCTGTCCCGGCCGACGACCGTACGCCCGCCGGTCCGCGGCGGCCGACGCCGGTGCGGGCACACGACGGTGCCGGGGACGGCGCCGTGGACACTGTCGTCGTGGACGACGATCCGATCGCCCGGCTGGAGCGGCTCGCCGGGCCGGAGGGGACGGCGCTGCTGGAGCGGCTCGCCGTCGCCGACCGGGACGGTGACGCCGCGCTCCGGCTGGGGACCGCGCTGCGCCGTGAGCACGACGCCGGGCTGGTCGCCGACGCGATGGCCCAGGCCGGGCTGCGGGACCGGGCCGCCCGCAAGTTCGCACGGGCCGCGCGGATGTGGTTCACGCGCGACGGGCTGGAGCAGGCGTCGTCGGAGGTGATCGCGCGACACCGGGCCGCCCGATTCGCCGGGCGCGCGGTCGTCGACCTGTGCTGCGGGATCGGCGGCGACCTGGTCTCGCTGGTCGCGGCGGGCCACGAGGTCACCGGCGTCGACCTGGATCCGGTGCACCTGTGGATGGCCGACCGCAACGCCGCCGTGCACGGCGGCTCGGCCCGGACGGTGCGGTGCGACGTGCGCGACGCCGACCTGTCCGGCACCGGCGGCGTGTTCGTCGACCCGGCCCGGCGCACCGGCGGCGGCCGGATGCGGACCGGCGAGTCCGAGCCGCCGTTGGGCTGGTGCCTGGAGCTGGAGCGGCGGGCCGGCGCGGTCGGGATCAAGGCGGCACCGGGGATCGACCACGACACCGTCCCGCCGGACTGGGAGATCGAGTTCCTCGCGCTCGGACGCGAGCTGAAGGAGGCCTGCGCCTGGTCCCCCGCGCTGGCCCGCGCCCGCACGCGCGCCACCGTCGTCGACGACGACGGCGTGCACGAACTGCAGGGCGAGCCGGACCCGCCGGACGGGGACACCGGGATCGCGGTCGGCGAACCGGGCGTCTGGCTGCTCGACCCGAACCCGGCCGTCACCCGGGCCGGACTGGTCTCCGCGCTGGCCCGGGCCACCGGCACCGCCCGGATCGACCCGCGGATCGCCTTTCTCACCGGCGACGACGAGCCCCCGGCCACGCCGTTCGCGCGGCCGCTGCGGGTGCTCGACTCCCGTCCGTGGGACCAGAAGCGGCTGCCCCGGCTGCTGCGCGAGCTCGACGTCGGCGCGGTCGACGTGCGGCGCCGCGGCCTGGCCGGTGACGTCGAGGCGATCGCCCGGAAGCTGCGCGGCCGCGGGTCGCGGCACGCCACCGTGGTGATGACCCGGGTCGACGACCGGCCGTGGGGCCTGGTCTGCGTGGACCCCCGCCGGGGCAGCTCCTAACCGCGGCCGGGGAAGTGGATGAACTCCAGCGCGATGCCGTCCGGGTCGCGGAACTCCAGCGTCGCGTAGCCGGTCGGGTCGGTCCGGTCGACGACGCCGCCGTGCGGCACGGTGAGGCTGTCCAGCCAGGCGGCCCAGGCGTCGAGGGTCGCGCGGTCGGCGACGCCGAACGCCAGGTGGTCGAGCGCGCCGCGGGGGCCGCCGCCGTCGCCGTCGGCCGGGGCGTGCAGCTCGATCATCACTCCGGTCACGACGTCGAGGAGCAGCGCCGCCTTCTCCGACGAGCCGTCGGCGGCGTCGTGGTGCGGGAAGGTCATCGGCAGCCGTTGCAGCCCGAGGACGCGCTGGTACCAGAGCGCACTGGACTCCACGTCGGTCACGGCCGCCGCCACGTGGTGGAAGCCGGTGACCGCCGGTCGTTCGATGGCCGAGCCCATGGGCGTCCTTCTCGTCGCCGGCCACCCGCGGGGCGGCCGGTCCTCCCTCTCGTCGCGGAGCAGTACACCACCGGCGGACCTCCCGGGGGCGGACGACGTCCGCCGGAATGATCGACCGTGCGCGCACCGGTGCGTCCGGCGCGGTCGGCGCACCGCGTTGCCCGGCCCGGCCGCGCGTGCCACCGTCGTGCCCGTGACGACGATCGCCGAGGTGCCGGAGTCGATGCGGTGCAGCGTGCTGCGTGCCGCCGGTGAGCTGGAGGTGCAGCGGCGACCGGTCCCCCGGCCCGGCCCCCGGGAGGTGCTGGTGCGGGTGGCGGCGGTCGGCACCTGCGGCTCCGACGTGCACTACTTCCGGCACGGCCGGATCGGCGACTTCGTGCTGCGCGAGCCGATGGTGCTCGGGCACGAGCCGTCCGGGCGGATCGTCGGCGTGGGGGAGGGCGTCGACGCGGGGCGGATCGGCGAGCGCGTCTCGCTGGAGCCGGGCGTGCCCTGCCGTCGCTGCCGGTACTGCCACACCGGCGCCTACAACCTGTGCCCGGACATGGTGTTCTTCGCGACCCCGCCGGTCGACGGCGCGTTCGCCGAGTACGTGACGATCGCCGACGACTTCGCCCACCCCGTCCCCGAGCACGTCTCCGACGACGTCGCCGCGCTGCTCGAACCGCTGTCGGTCGCGCTGTGGGCGAACCACAGGGCGGGCACCGGGGTCGGGTCGCGGGTGCTCGTCGCCGGGGCGGGGCCGATCGGGCTGCTCGTCGCGCAGGTGGCGGCGGTGCAGGGCGCCGCCGAGGTCGTCGTCAGCGACCCGGACCCGGCGCGCGCCGCGCTGGCCCGCGACTTCGGCGCGACCGACGTCGTCGCGCCGGGTGCCGACGTGTCCGGGGTGGACGTCTTCGTCGACTGCTCCGGAGTGCCGGCCGCGGTGCTGGGCGGGCTGCCCGCGGTCCGGCCGGGAGGCGCCGCGGTGCTGGTCGGGATGGGTGCTGACGAGATGACGCTGCCGGTGTCGATGCTGCAGTCGCGCGAGATCACCCTGACCGGCACCTTCCGGTACGCCAACACCTGGCCGACGGCGGTGCGCCTGGCCGCGTCGGGCGCGGTGGACCTGGGCCGGCTGGTGACCGGGCACGTCGACCTCGACCACGTCGGCGACGCCCTGTCCCCCGACGCGTCGCAGGTCAAGGTGGTCGTCCGGCCGTGAGGGCGGTCGCGGACCGGGGCTGGACCGACACGGTCGCCCGGCTCGTGCACGCCGCCCCCGCCGGGCCCGCCGGCAACCGGCTGGTCACCGTGGACGGGTTCTCCGGGGCCGGGAAGTCCACGCGGGCCCGCGAGCTCGCCGACCGGCTCGGGGCCCCGCTGCTCGAGATCGAGGACCTGTGCCCCGGCTGGGACGGGCTGCCCCGGGTCCCGGCGCTGGCCCGGCGCGGGATCGGTGACCCGCTGGCGGCCGGTACGACGCTGCGCTGGACGTCGTGGGACTGGGTGCGCGACCGGCCGGGACCGGAACGCACGCTGGAGCCGGCGGCCGTCGTCGTGCTGGAGGGGTGCGGGAGCGGCGCGGCCGAGCTGGCGCCGGTGACCTCGCTGGCGATCTGGGTGGAGGCGTCGGCGGACGAGCGGGAGCGGCGGCTGCGCGGGCGGGCGGACTGGCCGGGCTACGCCCCGTACCGCGACGGCTGGCGGCGCGCCGAACAGGAGCTGGCCCGTTCCGGTGGCGCACCGGAACGGGCCGATCTCGTGCTGGACGGCTGAGGGCCCGGCACCACCCCCCACGAGGGTGCCGGGCCCCGCCGGGTCCTCCGTCAGGGAGTCGCGCGGCGCAGCACCAGGTACCCGGCCCCCGCCGCGACCGCGGCGAGGATCAGCGGATAGCCGGCGAGCAGCGCCCACGTCGGCGTCTCGACGAAGAACCGGCCGAACGCCCCCCAGGCGTTCTGCCAGGTCAGGAGCACGATCCCGGCGGCGACCACCAGCACGGGCACCAGGGCCGCGCCCCAGACCCCGAGCTGTCCCCAGCGCCGGAACACCGCACCGAGCAGCACGAAAACCAGTCCGATCGTCAGCAGCGGCACCCAGTACACGAGCACCTGGGTGACCGGGTTCGACTGCCCCATGAAGCCCATCTCGAAGAACTGGACCCGCAGACCCCAGCCGTCGGTGGCCCGTTCGACGGCCAGCAGCACGCTGAGCCCGACCGCGCTGACCAGGGTCTCCGCCGCCACCAGCAGGACGGTGCCGAGGTAGAAGTGCCGTCGCGTGATGCCCAGGCTCAGCGCGAACGGCATCACCTGGGTCATCAGCGCGAGATAGGTGCTGCCGAGGATGAAGAAGAACGACGTCAGCGCGCCGATGTACCCGGCCTCCACATCTCCGCCGTTGCTCCTCACGACCCACCAGATGGTCTGGTGCAGCACGAAGACGACGGCCAGGATCAGCCAGGCCACCCCGAACCGGCGGCCCCAGTTGACCGTGCCCATCCGGATCGCGGCGCGCACCCGGGCGGATGTGCTCTCGACCGGGCTGCGGTCGGCGGTGACGGCGGTCATGACAGGACCTCCTGGGCGACGCCGGTGCCCGGCGCCGCGCTGTGCTGGGTCGTACGGACGACGAGCTGCTGCAGCGAGACCGGCTCGAACTGCAGGTTCGGCTCGGCGGGGCCGGTGCGGGTCGGCGCGACCCCGGAGAGGGTGACGCGCAGGAAGCCGCCGAGGCGCTCCCGGTGCAGCTCGGTGTGGCCGCGGGCGAACCGCTCGACCGACTCGGCGGGCCCGGAGACGGTGACGGCCCGGCCGCGCAGCGCCTCGGCCTCCTCGTCGATGAGCACGCGGCCCCGGTCGATCAGGACGACGTGCTCGATGAGGTCGGAGACCTCGTCGATCAGGTGCGTCGAGAGCACGACGGTGCGCGGGTGCTCGGCGAAGTCGGCGAGCAGGTGGTCGTAGAACATCTGCCGGGCGACGGCGTCGAGGCCCAGGTAGGGCTCGTCGAAGAAGGTCAGCGGGGCCCGCGAGGCCAGTCCGATGATCACCCCGACCGCGGACTGCTGGCCGCGCGAGAGCTTCTTGCAGAGCCGGGTGAGCGGGAGCCCGAACTCTCCGACGAGCCGGTCGGCGAAGGCCTGGTCCCACTGCGGGTACACGCTCGCGGCGGCCCGGAGCGCGTGGAGGACCCGGTACTCGTCCGGGTACTTCAGCGACTCGCGGATGAAGCAGGTGCGGGCGAGCACCCGGGCGTTCTCGTAGGGCTGCTCGCCGAAGATCTCGGCGCGCCCGGAGGTCGCGAAGTTCTGCGCGGTGAGGATCTGCATCGCGGTGGTCTTGCCGGCGCCGTTGCGGCCGAGCAGCCCGTGGATGCGGTTCTCCTCCAGCGTGAACGTCACGTCGTCGAGCGCGGTCACGTCGCCGTAGCGCTTCGTGACGCCGTGCATGGCGATCACGTCGGTGCTCATCGGTCGTCCCCCCAGACGTCGATCATCTTCTTGAGCTGCTCGGGGTCGATGCCGAGCTTGCGGGCCTCGGTGACCAGCGGAGCGATGTACTGCCGGGAAAAGTCCTCGCGGCGGCTCTCCAGCAGCCGGGACCGTGCCCCCTCGGCGACGAACATGCCGATCCCCCGTCTCTTGTAGAGCACGCCCTGCGTGACCAGCTGGTTGAGACCCTTCGCCGCGGTGGCCGGGTTGATCCGGTGGAAGGCGGCGAGCTCGTTGCTGGACGGCACCTGGGTCTCCTCCGGATAGGTCCCGTCCACCACGGCGGACGCGATGTCCTCCGCGATCTGCGCGAACAGCGGGCGTCCGTCGTCGATCACGGCGACCTCCCGGTGCCATAGTGCAGTGGTTCATTAGTCATGTAATGAACCATAGCGGCGAGGGGTCGACCCGTCCAGCGCGCTACTATTTCCGTTCGGAGTTATATAAACTCGGGGTTGTGGAAGCGTTCGACGTGCTGGGCGACCCCGTCCGGCGGCGCATCCTGGAACTCCTCGCCGGGGGCGAGCGGACGGCAGGGCGGGTGACCGAGGTCGTCCGCGCCGAGTTCGGGATATCGCAGCCGGCCGTCTCCCGACACCTGCGCGTGCTGCGGGACAACGGGTTCGCCACCGTCCGGGCGGAGGGGACCCGGAGGCTCTACGCGGTCGACCCGTCCGGGCCCGCCGCGGCCGAGCAGTGGCTGGCCGGGCTGCGCGGCTTCTGGACGCAGCGGCTCGACGCGCTCGACACCGAACTGGCCCGTGGATCGAGGAGGAACCCGTGACCGATACCGGAAGCCGTGCCGGGGAGGTGGTCCGCGGCACCGACGGGCGTGCCGTGCTGCGGTTCCGCCGCGTCCACGACGAACCCGTCGCCGACGTCTGGTCGGCGGTCACCGACCCGGACCGCTGCGCGCGGTGGTTCGGGCGGTGGAGCGGCGACGGGCGGCCCGGCGGCACCGTCGAGCTCGTCCTGACCAGCGACGAGGACGGCGGCGGCGCCCCGTCCACCGTGCTCGTCCGGGACTGCGAGCCCCCGCACCGGCTGGTCGTCGACATCCGGGAGGGTGACGGCGAGCCGTGGGAGCTGTCGGTGACGCTCACCCCGGACGGCGGGGGCGCCGTGCTCGTGTTCGAGCAGGTGCTGCCCGACGGGTTCTCCCCGGCCGACGCCGGCCCGGGCTGGCACTGGTACCTCGACCGGCTCGCCGCAGTCCTGGCCGGGGCACCGATGCCGGACTGGGAGGCGACCCTCGCGGCGACGGCACCGTACTACCGGGGCTGAATTCGGTGCAGGCCGAAACGTCCGGCGCCTAGCGTCGTCGCCGTGACGGGAACAGGGATGCGGGTCGCCGCGGCGGCCGGGGTGACCGTGCTGGCGTGGGCGTCGGCGTTCGTGGCGATCCGGGCCGTGGGGCCGGCGTTCGGCGCCGGTGCGCTCGCGCTCGGACGACTGGCGGTCGGCGGGGTCGCGCTCACGCTCGCCGTGCTGGCATCGCGGTCCTGGGTGCGGCCGACCGCGCGGGAGTGGCTGCTGATGGTGGTGTGCGGGGTGAGCTGGTTCGCCGTGTACAACGTCGCGCTGAACGCGGCCGAGGAACGCCTCGACGCCGGGACCGCGGCGATGCTGGTGAACGTCGGACCGATCCTCATCGCGCTCTCCGCCGGCGTCGTGCTGCGGGAGGGCTTCCCGCGCCCGCTGCTGACGGGCGCCGGGATCGGGTTCGCGGGGGCCGTGCTGATCGGGTTCGCCACCTCGGGCGACGGCCCGGCCGGTGCCGGGGGCCCGGTGGGCGCGCTGCTGTGCCTGCTGGCCGCCGCGACCTGGACGATCGGGGTGCTCGCCCAGAAGCCCGTGCTCCGGCGCCTGCCCGCGGTGCAGGTCACCCAGGTCGCCTGCGTGGTCGGAGCGGCCGCCACGCTGCCGTGGGCCGGCGACCTGGCCGACGGTCTCGGCACGGCGTCCGGGCCGGAGATCGCCGGGATGGTCTACCTCGGGCTCGTCCCGACGGCGCTCGCGTTCGGGACCTGGGCGTACGCGCTGTCGCGGATCGACGCGGGACAGCTCGGCGTCACCACCTACCTCGTCCCGACGCTGGTGGTGCTCATGGCGTGGCCGGTACTCGGGGAGCTGCCGCCGCCGCTGGCGCTGCTCGGCGGCGTGCTCGCGCTGACGGGGGTGGCGCTGTCCCGCTACCGGGGGCGGCCGGCGCGGGAGAGCCGGGTCGCGGCGGGCGGGGTGCCGGGGTCCGGCGGGGACCGGGGCCCGCGGTGACCGGCGGTCCCGGCACGGACGGCGTCCGCGGATCGGGGGGCCCGATCGACCCGGCCGCCCTCGCCGCCCGGGCAGCCCCGACGCTGCGGGCCTCGCGCGCCGCAGCCAGGCTCGCCTCCGCCCGGACCTGCTACGACCACCTTGCGGGCGCCCTGGGTGTCGCGCTCTTCGACGGGCTCGTCGCCGACGACCTGCTCGCGACGGGGGACGGTCTCGCCCTCACCCCCGCCGGCCGGTTGTGGTTCGCCGGGCTCGCCGGGCCGGACGCGCTCGCCCGCCGCGGCCGCCCGGTGGTGCGGGCGTGCCTGGACTGGACCGAGCGCCGCCACCACCTCGCGGGCACGGCGGGCGCGGTGCTGTGCCGGGCCCTGTTCGACCGCGGCTGGGTCGAGCGCGGCCGCGACCGGCGGTCCGTGCGCCTCACGGCGTCCGGTCGTACCGCCCTGCCGGCGCTGGTCGGGGTGGCGCTGCCGGACTGACGGTCGCGGAGACCCACCGCGGCGACGGCCAAGAACGAGATCACCGCTCGCGGATCAGCACAGCGCTCGGGGAACAGACCGATGCTCTACCGTGGCCACGTGAACGCCTCCCGCACCGCCCGCGAGCGGGCCCGCGCCGAGCTCGTCGCCGAGATCACCGCGGCGGCCCGGCGGCAGCTGGCCGAGACCGGCGCGGCCGCGCTGTCCATGCGCGCGGTGTCCCGCGAGATCGGGATGGTGTCCTCGGCGCTGCACCGCTACTTCCCCACCCGCGACGACCTGCTCACCGCCCTGATCGTGCAGAGCTACGACGGGCTCGCCGACGCCCTCGCCGCGGCCGACCCCGGCACCGGCCCGGCGGAGCACTGGCGGGGCATCGCGCAGGCCCTGCGCGGCTGGGCGCTGGCCCATCCGCACGAGTACGCGTTGATCTACGGCTCCCCCGTACCGGGCTACCGTGCGCCGACCGGCACCGTCCCCGTCGCGGCCCGGGTCCTGGAACCGCTCGCCCGCGCGCTCACCGCCGCGCACGCCGCGGGCACGCTCCCCGCGGCGACCGACCCGGATCCCGCACTCGCCGGCGACGCCGTCCGCATCCGGGCCACGCTGGGTCTCCCGGACCTGCCCGACGGGGCCGTGCTCGCCGCCCTCACCGCCTGGACCGGGCTGTTCGGGCACCTGTCCTTCGAGCTGTTCGGCCAGTTCGAGAACGCAGTCGACGCCCGCGACGCCCTGTTCGCGGGCACCGTCGAACGCCTCGGTCAGGTCGCGGGCCTGATCTGAGGACGACTCGGGGCGGTGCCGGGTCGAGCAGCGGGGTCAGCGGCGCAGACGGCCGACGCGACGGCCGAGACGTGCACCCAGCTCGCGCAGCCCGCCGCCCTGCTCGACCCGGACCACCAGTGCCGTCGCCGCCACCGCCACCAGCAGCGCGACGACCAGGTCGCCGAACGGGCCCACCCCGAGCCGCCCGCTCCCCAGGGCCGCGGCCGCGGTCCCGACCGGCGGCAGCCACGACTGCGTGCCCGTGACCACGAGCACGACCAGCGC
>JAESFO010000673.1_pt1 | contig 16840 bp, 16 predicted proteins | sample 9269421 | NCBI WGS metagenome assembly JAESFO01 (sample SAMN14502839, study PRJNA617101) | algae metagenome | isolation source: Nostoc desertorum CM1-VF14 and co-occurring heterotrophs from rocky... | place: USA: Clark Mountains, San Bernardino, California | collected 2000-06-05 | reverse complement strand
TCCCGGCGGGACGTTCGCGGGCATCGACTCCCGGATGACGCTGCGGTTCCGGACGATCCACATCGGGGACACCCTGACCGCGGTCGACCCGGCGACGCTGCCGCGGCGGCTCGGGGCGGCCGGGTTCGCACGGCCGGAGACCGAGCTGGGTGCGCGGTCGTTCCGGTTCCGGGCCGGCCGCGGCTAGGGTCGGGTGCATGAGCACCGACTGGCGCCACGACGGCGTCCGGGTCATCCCCGGCGACATGCTGGACGCCAACACCCCGCAGACGCCCGGCATGCACCGCGCCGCCGCCGTCACCGGGGACCGGGTCGGCGCGCAGCGGTTGTGGGCGGGCACGGTGACCATCCACCCCGGCGCCCGCACCGGTGCGCACCACCACGGTGAGCTGGAGAGCGTCATCTACGTCGTCCGCGGCCGCGCCCGGATGAAGTGGGGCGAGAATCTGGAGTTCATCGCCGAGGCCGGGCCGGGCGGGTTCATCTTCGTGCCGCCGTTCGTGCCGCACCAGGAGATCAACGCCCTCGACGACGAGCCGCTGGAGTGCGTGCTGACCCGCTCCGGTCAGGAGCCGATCGTGGTCAACCTCGACATCACCGGGGTGCCCGACCCCGAGCACGTCCCCTGGGTCGACCCCCTGCACCCACGGCGCTGAGCAGCGTCACCGCGAGGGCGACCGCGAGCAGCGTCCCCAGCACGACGTCGATCACCGGCCACGTCCGCACCGACGGGTCCAGCCCCAGCTCGAAGACGAACAGCGGGTCCACCAGCCGTCCCCGGAACGCGAGTACGGTCAGCGGCCCGAGGGCGAGCAGCAGCCCGGCGAGCCGCCCGGCCGTGCTCAGCGGGCCCGGGCGTCGCAGCCCTGCGGCCGCCGACACCGCGAGCACCACCAGCCCGGTCAGCACCAGCGGGATCCACGCGCGCCACAGCCCGATCGGCAGCAGTGGCACCACGACGCCGCGCTGGAAGACCAGGCCGGGGACCTGCTGGACGACGACGAACGCGATCGCGACCAGGGCGAGCACCGGGGTCGCCCGGGACGGTCGGGAGGTCACGGCGGGCGACGATACGGGCCCGCCCTCACCCGGCCGTGTGGGCTCCCGGGTGTGCGGCAGGGACGGTAGCGTCGGTGCCGATGCGGCGGCGGACGGACGAGCAGGCGGCCGCCCCGGTTCCGGCCGGGGCCCGCGACTCCGGGGCAACCCCGGGGTGCACCGGCACGATGCAGCACGGCGTCCCGCGCGCGGGTGGCAGGACAGCGCTGCCGGCGGCGCGCGGCGGACGGAGAACACCGGTCGACCCCCGCCGCCGCATCACCCCGCTGTCCGTGGGCCGCCGCACGGCACGGGGCCGCTGATGGCGCCGGACCCGGTGGCGATCGCCGCGGCCGCCTGCGCCGGGCGCTGGGGAACGGACCCGCTGACCGAACGGCTCGCCCGGCTCGGCGGCTGGTCGGGCCCCGACGAGCTGGCCGGCGTCGTGGGCGCCCTCGTCGCCCGGCGGCGCCGCGCCCCGCGTGGATCCCCGGCCGGTGTCGAGGCCGAGGTCGCCGCGCTGCTGGCGGGGCCGCGCAGGCACCGGCCGGTCGTCCAGCCCGACCCGGTGTGGCGCCTGCCGGTGCCGCGCTGGACGGACCTGCCCGCCCTGGCCGCCGCCCTGCACCTCGACGACGGCGAGCTCGCCTGGTTCGCCGACCCCGGCGGCTGGCTGCGGCGTACCCCGGACGGCCCGCTGACCCACTACCGGCGGCACTGGACGCCGTCGCGCTCCGGGACGCCGCGCCTGGTCGAGGCACCCGCCCCGCGGCTCGCCGAGCTGCAGCGCCGGATCGTGCGCAGCGTGCTCGACCGGATCCCGGTGCACCCGGCCGCACACGGCCACGTCCGCGGCCGCAGCCCGCACACCCTCGCCGCGGAGCACCGGGCCCGGCCGATGGTGCTGCGCCTGGACCTGGAGGGCTTCTACTCCCACGTCACCGGCGGCCGGGTCGCCGGACTCCTGCGGGTCGCGGGGTACCCGCCCGCCGTCGCCGCCGCCGTCGCCGGGCTGCTCGTCACCACCACCCCGCCCGGGGTGCTGCGCGTCTGCCCGCACCGGGGCGACCCCGCCCCACGACGGCGGCTGCTCGACCGCCTCGCCGCACCGCACCTGCCGCAGGGGGCGCCGTCGTCGCCGACGATGGCGAACCTGCTCACCTACGGGCTGGACCGGCGGCTGAGCGGCCTGGCCGCCGCGGTCGGCGCCGCCTACGGCCGCTACGCCGACGACCTCGTGTTCTCCGGCGGCGCGACACTGCCGGTGCAGGGCCTGGCGCAGCGGGTGGCCGCGATCGCCGCGGAGGAGGGCTTCCGCGTCCGCCCGGACAAGACCCGGATCATGCCCGCGCACCACCGCCAGCGGATCGTCGGGCTCGTCGTGAACGGCGGCGAGCCCGCGGCGTCGCGTCGCGACCACGACGAGCTCCGCGCGATCCTGCACAACGCGGCCCGTACCGGCCCGGACGCCCAGAACCGGGCCGGGCACCCGGCCTTCCGCGAGCACCTGCTGGGACGGATCGCCTGGGTGGGGCACGGGCGCCCGGCCCGGGCGGCGCGGCTGCGGGAGCTGTTCGACCGCATCGTCTGGTGAGCGGCCCGGGAGCGGAAACGGCGGGCGCCGGGGGAGCGCGGCGGCTACGGTGACGGCCGTGAGCAGCCCGGAGTCGAACAGGCGGTAGCCACCGGTCCCCACCGGTGGCGGCGACCTCCCCTGCCCGCTCCCGGTGACGAGGCCGGACCGGCGTCCGTTCCACGACCCCGTCACCCACGGAGTTCCACCGTGCTGCTCGTCGTCCTCGCCTGCGCCGTCTTCGCGCAGGCCACCTCGGAGTTCATGCTCGCCGGGCTCGTCCCGGACATCGCCGCCGATCTCGGTGTCACCCCGCTCGCCGCCGGGTCGCTGACCGCGGCGTTCGCCGTCGGGATGGTCGTCGGCGCGCCGCTCGTGGCGCTCGCCGCCCGCCGGCTGTCACCGCGGCTCGCGCTGCGGGGGTTCCTCGCCGCGTTCGTCGCCGTGCACGTCGCCGGGGCGCTGGCCCCCGGACTCGGGGTCCTGCTGGTCACCCGGGTGCTCGCGGCGCTGTGCACCGCCGGGTTCCTCGCCGTCGCCCTGTCGGTCGCGGTCGCCGCCGTGCCCCCGCAGCGCACCGCCCGCGCGACCGCGACCCTGCTGTCCGGCACGACCCTCGCCCTGATCGCCGGCGTGCCGGCCGGGGCGCTGGTCGGGCAGGCGTTCGGCTGGCGGGCGACGTTCTGGTCGGTCGCGGCGGTGGCCGCCGTCGCGCTGGTGGGGGTCGTCGTCGGCGTACCCGCCGGCGACGGCGGCCGGGCACCCGCGCCCGGCCTGCGGGCCGAGCTGACGGTGCTGCGCCGGGGCCCGGTCGTCCGGACACTCGCGCTCTGCGCGCTGGTGAACGGCTCGACGTTCGCCGCGCACACCTATCTGGCCCCGCTGCTGGCGACGGCGGGCGGCCCGCCCGTGGTGCCCGCCGGGCTGCTGCTGTTCGGGGTCGGCGCCGTCGCCGGGGTGGGCGTCGCGGGCCGGTTCGCCGACACCCGCACTCGTCCGCTGCTGCTCGTCGCGGGCGGTGCGCTGCCGGTGGGCTGGGCCGCGCTCGCGCTCGGTTCCGGACATCCGGCGGCGGTGCTCGCACTGGTCGGGCTGGTGGGTGCGCTCGGGTTCGCGGTCGGGTCGACGCTGATCGCGCGGGCGCTGACGCTCGCCCGTGAGGCGCCGACCCTCGGCGGCGCGGTCGCCACCGCGTCGCTGAACGCCGGGGCGACGGTGGGCCCGCTGCTGGGCGGTGCGGGACTCGCCGTCGCCGGGCCCACCGGTCCGGTGTGGACGGCGGCGGCGCTGGCCCTGGTCGCTTCGCCAATGCTGGCTTCGGTCGCCCGCCCGGCCGGCGTGCCGGACCCCGTCATCACTTCCGATGAACGGCCGTCCGGACGATAACGACGTGCTCCGTCCGGAGCGATCCACCGGGCGTACGGGCCGTGTCGGGCGGCCCCGAGGTCGACCGGGGAGACCGCGCGATGATCCTGCACCGCCGCGCACGCCGTTCCGTGCCCCGCCTCGTCCTGGCCGCTGTGGTGCCGGCGACGACGGCTGCCGCGCTCTGCGTCGCGTCGTTCGCGTCGGCGGCGCCGGTGATCGCCGGGCCGACGGCCCTGCGGGCGGCGGCGTCGGGGCCGAGCGCGGTGACGCGGGACTTCCCGGCGCCGGTGGTCCCGGACGGGATAGTGCCCGCCGCGCCACTGGAGTCGTTCGTCCAGGAGCCGGTGGTCTACACCTGTGAGCCGTGGGCCGACGCCGAGTTCGGGGACCCGGCACACCCGGACGACATCACCAACAAGGCCTGCCCCGAGCTGAACGCCGCGAAGGAGCAGGCGCAGCGGGAGTACCTCGAGCAGCAGCGACGGCAGAGTGGCGAGTACGTGGACCCGGCCGAGCTGGTCGCTCGCGGCCAGTACGAACCGGGCGCGGGCTACCCGGTGGGCTCGGCCGAGCGGGCGAGATGTCTGCAGAACCCTCTCGACCCGATCTGCGGGGGCTGAGCCGTGCACGCGACGCTCCTACGGTGGCTCTCACTGGTCGGGGTCCTCGTCGTACTCACGACCGGCGTGGTCACCGCGTTGGTCGTGATGCCTGCCTCGAATCCGGTCGCCGCACCGCCCGCGCCTCCCGCGGTCGCCGTGGTCGCTCCCCCACCGGTCGCCACCGCGGCGTCGGCGACGGGGGTGGACGCGGTCGAGCAGACCCCGCGCACGACGGCTCCCGCCGCGACCCCGGCGCCCGTCCCACCGTCGGCCGTGGCCGGGACGGACCTCGACGGGCTCTGGGCGCGCTGGCAGCAGCTGAACGACGTCTGCCGCGGCGAGACCGGCCCGGACAGCGACCGGGCCTGCGTCGACCGTGCCGAGGTGCAGGAACGCCATGCGCGACGCAGCGCCGACGAGTTCCTGACCGCGTGGCGGGCCGGTGACGCCACCGGGATGCGCCGGCTCAGCGCCGACGACGCCACGGACAACGTTGGCCGCCCCCTGGTGCCGAACCTGCTCGCGTTCATCCCCGCCGAGTCGCGTGTCGAGCTGAACTACGACGTCGTCGGCTCCGGCCGGGTGTCCGCCTTCATGACGACGACCGGCGGCGGCCCCGCCCTCTATCTGGAGTGGGACATGGACTACGAGCGCGGGTGGGTCGTGGCGAGCTGCGCACCCGACGTGGGCTGACCCCCGAGCCGCTCGCCGCAGTCCACCATCCACACAGCTCAAGAGCAATCACTCGAACATATGTTCGAGTAGAATCGGGTGCGTGGACGAGCTCTGGCAGACCGACGAGGACCTCATCGTCGCGGTCGCAGCCGTTCAGGAGCGGATCAACCGCGAGTCCGCGTCCCTGGTCGCCCTCGTCGCCGAGATCGCGACCCGCGGCCTGGCCGAGACGAAGGGGTTCCGGGACACCGCGGACCTGCTGCGCACGGTGCAGAACGTCGGGGCGTCCACCGCCCGCGCCCGGGTCGACGCCGCCCGGAAGCTCTCGCCGCAGTTCCTGATCACTGGCGACCAGGTCGGCCCCGAGCTGCCGGTGCTCGCGGAGGCGTTCGAGCAGGGCGCGGTGACCCCCGAGCACGTGCGCGTGATCATCCGGGTGCTCGCCTCGCTGCCCCCGCATCTCGGCGAGCACCGGCCAGTGCTGGAGGCCGACCTCGTCGCCCACGCCGGGACCCTGGATCCCGATGCGGTGGACACGCTCGGCAGGCGGGCCGTCGCGCTGCTGGATCCCGACGGGCCGCGTCCGCGGGAACCGAAGCCGACCCGCAACCGGCTCGCGTTGCGTCCGCAGGGGTCGGGGTTCGAGGCGCGGGGCTGGCTGGACACCGAGTCCGCCGCGGTCCTGCGCAGCGCGCTGTCGCCGCTGACCGCCCCGGTCCCGCCCGACGACGCCGGGCAGGCACGGGACGAACGCTCCACGGCCGAGCGCAACGGGGACGGTCTGGTCGAGCTGGCCCGTCGGTTGCTGGCGGTCGGGGACCTCGGCGTCGAGAACGGGCAGCCGGTGGCGCTGACCGTGACGGTGCCCCTAGAGATCCTGACCTCGGGTGCCGGGGCCGGGTTGCTCGGGTTCGGTGCGGGTGGGCTGTCCGCGGCGATCGCGGCGCAGGACGCTCTGCAGTTGGCGTGTGATGCGCGGGTGGTGCCGATCGTGCTGGCGTCGACGGGCGAGCCGTTGTTCGTCGGCCGGGAGTCGCGGTTGGCGAACCGGGCGCAGCGTCGGGCGTTGGCCCAGCGCGACGGCGGGTGCGCCTTCCCGGGGTGCGAGGCGCCGCCGCAGTGGTGCGTGGCCCACCACGTCCGGCACTGGGCCCACGGTGGATGCACCGACCTGACGAACCTGGTGCTGCTGTGTCCGCACCACCATCGCATGATCCACATCGGGGACTGGGCGGTCGAGATCGACGGCGGGTTCCCGGTGTTCCATCCACCGCCCTGGGTGTCGGGCGGGCCCCGGCGCAACCCGCTCCACCGGCCCGACCTGCCCGTCCCACGAACCCCTCGGCACAGTGCTCCGGTGCTGCTCGACGCCGTCCTGGCCTCGTCGTGAGTGGCCTACGCGCGCGCCGCGGTCACAGCGACTCCCGCTCCAGCTCCGGGCCGGGCGGCCGCTCCCACCCGCCCAGGCGCAGCACCGCGTCGACGACGTCGCCGGTGAACCCCCACACCACGTCGTCGCCCACCCGGAACCCGGGGCCCCGCCAGGCCCCGTCGCCGGCCCGGAGCCGGAACCGGTGCGCGGGGTCGGCCGGCACCGCCGGCGGCACGTGCAGCACCGCCTCGGTCTCGGCCGGGTCGACCGCGTGCAGCCGGGTCGGCGTCCGCCAGTGCCCGAGCACCGCGGTCACGTGGAACCCGGTCAGCAGGATCAGCCGCGGCAGCATCGCGACGACGTCCACACCGGACGGGTCCAGCCCGGTCTCCTCGGTGGCCCCCCGCAGCACCGTCGCGGCCGGGTCGGCGTCGCCCGGGTCCGCGCGACTCCCGGGGAAGGAGATCTCCCCGGAGTGGTGGCGCAGCCGCCGGGCCCGCCGCTGCAACACGACCTCCGGGCCCTGGCCGAGCAGCACCAGCACGGCCGAGTGCCGTGGCCCGACGTGGTCGGCGGGCAGGTCGTCGGTGCTGATGTCGCGCGGCCCGGCGTGCTCCAGCCCGCGCAGCAGCGGCCCCATCCAGTCCGGGGCCCGGCCGGGGTCGGGCCGGGCGGCGTCGAGCCGGCGCCGGGCCGCGGCGACGTCACACGTACGGCCGGGTGATCATCTCCAGATAGTGACCGGCCGGGTCGAGGAAGTACACCCCGCGACCGCCGTGGCTGTGGTTGATCTCGCCGGGACGGGTGCGCTGGGGGTCGGCCCAGTGCTCCGTCCCGTCCTCGACGAGCCGGGCGTACGCGCGGTCGAACAACGCGTCGTCGACGAGGAACGCGTAGTGCTGCGGCTGGATCTCCGGCACCACGTGGAGCGGCAGGTCGGCGAACTGGACGAGGACACCGCCGTCGAGGGCGATGTTGGTGAACGGCCCCCAGGACGGCGCCTGCGCCGCCTCCAGGACGTGCCGGTAGAACGCGGCGGAGGCCACCCGGTCCCGGGCGGCGATGATCGTGTGGTTGAACGTGCAGGTCATACGGGTCTCCTGACGAGCGGGGACCACGCGAACGACCTGCGGAAGGAGCTGCGCCCGCGGGCCCGTGCGGGACTGGCGAGAACTCCTTCCGGCTGGGCCCATCGGGGGCGCACCGCGGAGGTTATCAGCGCAGGGCCGCGTTGCCGATGTCCTGCGCCGCCCGCAGCCCCGGGCCGACCGCGACCCGTCCGGCGAACAACTCGTCGAGCGCGGGCTCCATCGCCGTCGTCGCCGCGCCCACCTTCGGGCCGGACGGGGCCGGGGTCGTCGGGCCGTCCGCGACGAACTCCCGGGTGTCGACGCCGCGCCGGGCCCAGTAGTCGAACCAGCCCCGCTGGGCCGCGGTGACCGCGGGCAGTCCGGCGCCGCTGTCGCCGACCGGGGCGGCGCCCTCGGGCGAGCCCAGCCAGCGCAGCACCCGCAGGATCTCCGGACGCTTCGGACTGTCGGCGTTGCCGGCGGCGACGATGCTCGACACCACGCTGACCCGGCCCCGCGGGCCCTCGACCATGGGGGCGACGCCCCACCCGAACGTGGCGCCCTCGGCGATGTTGGCGAGGTTGTAGGTGCCGCTCTGGAACAGCGCCATCCGCCCCTGCAGGAACTGGTCGCGGCTGAAGTCCGGGTTCTGGTTCGTGTCCGCCGCGGACGGCGCCACCCGCTCGGTGTTGATCATGTTCACCAGGTAGCCGAATGCCTGCTCGCCCGCGGGCGTCGCGACGTCGAAGGTCTCGTCGGGCGCCTGGAGCCGCCCGCCTGCCGAGCCGAGGAAGTCGAGATAGATCGCCTGCAGGTCCCGGGCGGCGTTGAAGCCGTACTGGCGCACGGTGCCCGGGGCGAATCCGGGCGTGCCGGCGCTGCGTCCGGCGGCGTCGCGGGTCAGCCTCCGGGCCGCGGGGAGCAGGGTGTCGCGGGCCGGGTCGGTGGGGTCCCAGCGCAGCGCGGCCGGGTCGACCCCGGCGGCGCGGACCAGGTCCTTGTTGTAGAACACGGCGATCCGGCCGTCGGTCACCACCGGGACGCCCCACAGGGTCCCGCCGCGGGTGTACTGCTCGGCGGCGGCGTCCACCCAGCCGGCGCGCTGGTCGGCGAGCGCGGCACCGACGTCGATCAGCTTCCCGGCGTCGGCGAACGCCCCGAAGTGCGAGGAGTTGACCCAGTAGACGTCGGTCGCGGTGCCGGACGCGACGTCCAGCGGCAGCGAGGTGAAGTAGTCCGAGAACGGAACCTGCACGAGCTCGACCCGGATGTCCGGGTTGGCCTGCGAGAACGCCGCGAACGAACGCTCGTAGGCCGCCGCGACCCGGGTGTCCCACAGCCGCAGCGTCACCGTGGTGACGCCGTCGGCGTCGTCGTCGAAACGGGACGCCGGTGAGCACGCCGCCAGCAGCAGCACCCCGACCAGCGCCAGGGCGGCGCCCATCCGCCGTCTCACCGGAACCCCGTGATCGTGATCGAGCGGACCACGCTGCGCTGGAACACCAGGAACAGCACGATCAGCGGGACGATCGCCACCGTCGTCGCCGCCATCACGACCGGCCAGTTCCCGTTGTACTGCGTCTGCAGCCCGGCGGTCGCCACCGTCATCACCTGCCAGGTCCGGCCGGAGGTGATGACCAGCGGCCACAGGAAGTTGTTCCAGTGCGTCACCACGGTGATCACCGCCAGTGTCGTGAGGATCGGCCGGCTCACCGGCACCACGACGTGCCGCAGGATCCCGACCGTCCCGGCGCCGTCGAGCCGGGCGGCGTCGATCAGGTCCTGCGGGATGGTCCGGAAGTGCTCACGCAACAGGAAGATCGCGAACGGCGACCCGAGCACGTAGGGCAGCACCAGCGCCCAGAACGTGTTCCGCAGCCCCACCTCGGTCATCATCAGGTACAGCGGGATCACCGTCACCGCCTGCGGGACCATCAGCGTCCCCAGGTACACCCAGAACAGCGCGTCCCGGCCGGGGAACTCCAGCCGCGCGAACGCGTACGCCGCAAGCACCGAGAACAGCAGCTGTCCCACCAGGACGACGACCACCACCTGGGCGGTCACCGCGATCGGGGTCACGAAGTCGTAGTCCCGGCCGAACAGGGTCACGATGTTCTCCACCGTGGGCGGGGCCGGCGGTGACAGCACCGGCGTCGACGCGAACTGCCGGGTCGTCTTCAGCGCCGTCGTCACGCTCAGCACGAACGGCGCCAGCGTCGCCGCCGCGCCCACCAGCAGCGCGACCAGCACGGCCGCGTCGACGAGCCTGCCCCGCCTCACGTGTCGAGCTCGTAGGTCGTGCGACGGCTGAACCACCGCTGCTGGGCCACGGTCACCACCACCAGGATCACGAACAACACCACCGCCATCACCGCGGCCTGCCCGACCGCGCGGTTCTGGAACGCCTCGTAGTAGATCCGCCCCGCGACGACGTCGGTGACACCCTGCGGGCCGCCGTTCGGCGTGAGGGCGTACACCGAGTCGAACACCTGGAAGCTGGAGATCACCCCGGTGACCAGCACGAAGAACAGTGTCGGGCGCAGCAGCGGCAGCCGGATCCGCCAGAGCAGCTGCCACGCCGAGGCCCCGTCGAGCCGGGCCGCCTCCACGATCGTGTCCGGGATGGCGCGCAGCCCGGCCAGGAAGAACAGGGCGACGTAGCCGACCTGGGTCCAGGCGGTCACCGCGGCGACCGACGGCAGCGCCAGCGCCGGGTCGGCCAGCCACTCGACGCGGATCCCGAGCAGCGCGTTGAGCGCGCCGTCGGTGGGGGACAGGATCCACCGCCACACCACGCCCAGCACCAGCGGCGCGCAGATCCACGGCAGCACGAAGACCACCCGGAACACCGTCGTCCCGGGCAGCCCGCGGTCCAGCAGCAGCGCCGCCGCCAGCCCGAGCACGGTCTGCACCGGGATGACGATGAGTACGAAGAACGCCGTCACCAGCAGGGACCGCGCGAACCGGCCGTCCGCGGCGACCGCGGCGACGTTGTCCAGCCCGACGAAGGTCCGCGGCCCGACCAGGTCCCACCGGAACAGCGCCAGCCCCACTACGATCAGCACCGGGAGCAGCAGGAACAGCACCACGCCCACCAGGCTGGGGGCCAGCAGCAGGTACGCGGTGCGGGTGTCCCGCCGGGACCGGTTCACGTCCCGTGGGCGAAGCCCGCGGCCTCGCTCCCGCGGACGGGCCCGGCCTGGCGGCGCAGCCGCTCCAGCACCCGCGTCAGGTCGTCGAGCAGCAGGGCGGCCAGGTCGTGGCTGAACCCGTTGCGGACCACGATCCGCAGCGCCGCCAGGTCCTCCCGGTTCTCCGGGAACGTGTACGCCGGAACCAGCCATCCCGTCTCGCGCAGACCCGCCGACACGTCGAACACCGAGAACGGCTCGCCGTCGGCGACGGTGAACGCGAACACCGGCAGCTGCGAGCCGTCGATGAGCAGCCGGAACGCGCCCGTCGCCTCGATCCGCCGGGCCAGCCCGGTCGCGATCTCCCGGCAGGTGCCCTGCACCCGGGCGTAGCCCTCGTGCCCCAGCCGCAGGAAGTTGTAGTACTGGGCGATCACCTGGCCGCCGGGGCGGGAGAAGTTCAGCGCGAACGTCGGCATGTCACCGCCGAGGTAGTTCACCCGGAACACCAGGTCCTCGGGCAGCGCGTCGGTGTCGCGCCACACCGCCCACCCGACGCCCGGGTGCACCAGGCCGTACTTGTGGCCGGAGGTGTTGATCGACGCCACCCGCGGCAGCCGGAAGTCCCACTCCAGGTCCGGGTCGCAGAACGGCGCGACCATCGCCCCGGACGCGCCGTCGACGTGCACCGGCACGTCCAGCCCGGTGCGGGACTGCAGGTCGTCGAGCGCCGCGCACAGCTGCGCGACCGGCTCGTAGCTGCCGTCGAAGGTGGATCCCAGGATCGCGACGACGCCGATGGTGTTCTCGTCGCACAGTGCGACGGCCTCCTCGACGCCCAGGTGCAGCCGGTCGCCCTCCATCGGGACCAGCCGCGGCTCCACGTCCCAGTAGTTCGCGAACTTGTCCCAGCAGACCTGGACGTTCACGCCCATCACGATGTTCGGGCGGTCCGTCGGGAGACCCGCCGCCCTCCGCCGGTGCTGCCAGCGCCGCTTGAGCGCCAGCCCGCCGAGCATGCAGGCCTCCGACGAGCCCGTCGTCGAGCAACCGATCGCGCGGCCCGGGTCGGGGGCGTGCCACAGGTCGGCGAGCATCCGCACGCACCGCTGCTCCAGGTCCGCGGTCCGCGGGTACTCGTCCTTGTCGATCATGTTCTTGTCGAAGGACTCGGCCATCAGCCGCTCGGCCTGGGGCTCCGCCCACGTCGTGACGAACGTGGCCAGGTTCAGCCGGGCGTTCCCGTCGAGCATCAGCTCGTCGTGCACCACCTGGTAGGCGATCTCCGGGTGCATCCCCGTGTCGGGGATGCGGAAGCGGGGGATGTCGACGGGCTCCGCGGCGAAGACCGGGTTGACCGGGACCGCGCGGTCGTCGCCGCGGTCCTCCGAGGGTGAGTGCGCACCGGGCATGATCCGAACCTAGAACCGGACGGCCCGGTCCGCTCAGGTTCCCAGCAGCTTCTTCTGGACCTTGCCCATCGGGTTGCGGGGCAGGCCGTCGAGGAACACGACCTCGCGCGGCCGCTTGTGCCAGGACAGCTGCTCGGCGACGTGGTCGATGAGGACCTGGGCGTCGTGGCCGTCGCCGACGACGTAGGCGACGATCCTCTGGCCGAGGTCGGGGTCGGGGACGCCGACGACGGCGACCTCGGACACGGCGGGGTGGTCGAGCAGGACGGCCTCGATCTCGCCGGACCCGATGCGGTAGCCGCCGGACTTGATCAGGTCGGTGGACTCGCGGCCGACGATGCGGTGGAACCCGCCCGCGTCGCGGACGGCGAGGTCACCGGTGCGGAACCAGCCCTCGCCGGCCCAGCACTCGTCGTTCGCGTCCGGGCGGTTCAGGTAGCCGTCGAACAGCATGGGGCCGCGGACCTGCAGGCGGCCGACGGTCTCGCCGTCGTCGGGGACGGTGTCGGCGTCGGTCGGGTCGTCGGTGGCGGGGAGCAGGCGGGTCTCGGCGCCGGGGACGGGGAGCCCGACCCAGCCGGCGCGGCGTTCTCCGGAGGCGTGCGCGGACAGGGTGATCATGGTTTCGGTCATGCCGTAGCGCTCCACCGGCGCCTGCCCGGTGAGCGCGGCGATCCGGTCGAACAGCGATGCGGGCAGGGGCGCGCTGCCCGACACCAGCAGCCGGGCGCGGGACAGGGCGCGGGCGGCGTCGGGCTCGTCGACGATGCGGTTCCACACCGTCGGCACCCCGAAGTACATCGACGCCCCGACCGCGGCGTAGCGGGCGGGCTGCGGCTTCACCGTGTGCACGACCCGCGACCCGCGGCGCAGCGATCCCAGCACACCCAGGATCAGGCCGTGCACGTGGAACAGGGGCAGGCCGTGGGCGACGGTGTCGTCGGGGGTCCAGTCCCAGACCTCGTAGAGGGCGTCGAGGCCGGCGGCGATCGCGGCGCCGGAGAGCTGGGCGCCCTTGGGGCGTCCGGTGGTGCCGGAGGTGTAGAGCAGCATCGCGGTGGCCGCGGGGTCGACCGGCCGCGGGCCGATCGGCTGCGCCCCCGGTAGGACCACGGGGAGGTCGACGTCGTCGGGGCGCTCCCCGGCCCAGGCGGTGGCGCCGGAGTCGGTGAGGACGTGGCCGCGCTCGGCGGGCCCGGAGTCCGGCGGCACGGGCACGACCGGCACGCCGGCGAGGATCGCGCCGGTGATGGCGACGACGGTGTCGACCGAGGCGGTCGCGTGCACCGCGACCGGACCGTCGCCGGGAATGCCGGCGGCGAACCGGCCCGCCCGGTCGAGGAGCTCGGCGCGCGAGAGCACGTCGTCGCCGACGGTGACGGCGCGGTCGAGGTCGTGGCTGTCGGTGAGCGAGGTGAGGAACAACGTCGTTCTCCTGGTGGTGACGGGGTCAGACCGCCATGGCGGGCAGCACGAGGGCTCCCACCAGCGCGATCGGGCCGATGACGACCATGGACAGGCCCCAGCGGGTCAGCAGCGCGGTCATGCGGGGACGTTCCTGCTCGTCGACGGTGGTGGCGACCAGCGTCGCACCCACCGTCGAGAAGGGTGACACGTCCACGATGGACGAGCAGACCCCCAGCGCGCAGATCAGCGCCCAGCCCGGGATCCCGCCCTGCTGGACCAGCGGGATCGCCAGCGGCACCAGTGCGGCGAGGATGCCGGTGGTCGACGCGAACGCCGACACCAGCCCGCACACCGCGCAGACCACCAGGGCGGCGAGCAGCGGGACGGTGAGGCTCGCGGCGAGGTCACCCAGCAGGTCGACCGAGCCGATCTCCTGCAGCACACCGACGTAGGTGATGATCCCGCCGACCAGCAGGACGGTGGACCAGTCGATCTCCTTCAGGGCGCCGCGGCCGCTGTCCGGGTCGATCAGGGTGAGCGCCGCGCCGAAGGCGAAGGCCAGCACCCCGACGTCGGGCTCGGCGCCGAGCACCGCCAGCACGACGACCGCCGCGACCAGGCCGAGCATCGCGACGACGGTGATCCAGTGCGTCACGCGGAACGGCTCGCGGGCCGGGGGCTGCTCGTCGCCGGGCACCTCGGGCCCGGCGCCGCCGCCCGTCGTGACCGGGACGCGGCTGCGGCTGCGGCTGCGGGCGGAGAACATCAGGTAGGACGCACCCAGCAGCACCAGGTTCGCGATGATCGCGACCGCGAACAGGGTCAGCGGGTTGAGGGCGATGCCCGCCGCCGACGCCGTCCCCCAGGTGACGATCCCGAACAGCGACGTCGGCGCGAACCCGCCCGCCGACAGCCCGGTGCCGATCGCCAGCGCCATCAGCATCGGGTCCATCCCGCGCCGGTGCGCCACCGTCATCCCGATCGGCGCCATGACCAGCCCGCCCAGTGGCGAGCCCATCGCCGACACCACACCGGTGAGCAGGAAGAACGTCAGCGGCAGCGCCGCGGTCCGGTCGCCGACGACGACCAGCGCCCGGTCCACCAGCCGGCCGATGGTGCCGTTGGACTTCGCGATCCCGAAGAAGAAGGTCACCCCGACCAGCAGGACCAGGATGTCGACCGGGAAGCCCGCGACGATGTCGTCGAGCGGCAGGCCCGCGACGAGCAGCCCCATGCCGGCGGCGGCCGCGAACATGACGATCCCGATGTGGGACCGGCGGACCTCGGCGATCACGAAGACCGCCGCGAACACCACCAGCGTGATGACCTGCACCGCCATGCCTACCCCCGTTGGTACGCGCTTGTCGTATCGGTCCACTCAGTGGCACAGTGGTGCGCACAGTGGACCGCCTGGAGCGGACACTAGGTCGCCCGAACGGGGGAGGTCAACACCGACGATGGCTCCGACGAACAGCGTGGTGACCGCGGTCCGCGTCCTGGAGGCGGTGGGGGAGCGTCAGCCCGTCGGGCTGTCGGACCTGGCCCGGGCGGTCGCGTTGCCCAAGAGCACCGTGCAGCGCACCCTGCGCACGCTCGCCGAGGTCGGGTGGTGCGTCACCGACGACACCGCACGCTGGCGGCTCACCTACCGCGCGTTCGCCGTCGGCAACCAGGCCCGCGACGCCGGCGGCCTGCGGGCGGTGGCGGTCCCGGTGCTGCACGAGCTGCAGCTCGCGACGGGGGAGACCGTGCACCTGGCCGCCCCGGACGGCCGCGAGCTGGTCCTGCTCGAACGGCTCGACACCGCGCACCGGCTGCGCGCGTTCCTGCCGTTGGGCCACCGCATCCCGCTGCACGCCTCGGCCACCGGCCAGGCCTACCTCGCCGCCTGCACCCCGGCGGAGGTCGACGCCTACCTCGCCGGCCCGCTGGAACCCTCCACCCGGCACACCGTCGTCGACCCCGACCTGCTGCGGGCCCGGATCGCCGAGGTGCGCGAGCGCGGGTGGTCGGTCAACCCCGAGGGGCTCTCCGACGGCATCGCCGCGGTCGGCGCCCCCGTCCTCGGTCCCGACGGCCGTCCGGTCGGGGCCCTGTCGGTGTCCGGCCCCACGGTGCGCATGTCCGAGGAGGTCTTCGACGACCACGGCCGCGACGCCGCCGACGCCGCCCGGCGCATCTCCCGCGACCTGGGGGCCCGCCCGTAGGGACGACCCCGCAGGAACGACCCGCAGGAACGACGGAGCCCGCCCCCTCGGTGAGGGGACGGGCTCCGTGTGGTGGTGGGTGCTGCGCGCGTCAGCTCTTCAGCATGCCCCGCAGGACGTACTGCAGGATGCCGCCGTTGCGGTAGTAGTCCGCCTCACCGGGGGTGTCGATGCGGACCTTCGCGTCGAACTCGACGGTCTCGCCGGAGTCCTTCGTCGCGGTCACGTGCACCGACTTCGGGGTCTTCCCGTCGTTCAGCTCGGTGATGCCGGCGATGTCGAAGGTCTCGGTGCCGTCGAGCCCGAGGCTCGTCGCCGACTCGCCGTCCGGGAACTGCAGCGGGACGACGCCCATGCCGATCAGGTTCGAACGGTGGATCCGCTCGAAGGACTCGACGATGACGGCGCGCACGCCCAGCAGCGCGGTGCCCTTGGCCGCCCAGTCACGCGAGGAGCCGGAGCCGTACTCCTTGCCGCCCAGCACGACCAGCGGGGTGCCCTGCGCGGCGTAGTTCTGCGCGGCGTCGTAGATGAACGACTGCGGCGCCCCGTCCTGGGTGAAGTCGCGGGTGTAGCCACCCGAGACGTCGTCGAGGAGCTGGTTGCGCAGCCGGATGTTCGCGAACGTGCCGCGGATCATCACCTCGTGGTTGCCGCGCCGCGAGCCGAAGGAGTTGTAGTCCTTCTTCTCGATGCCGTGGGAGTCCAGGTACTCCGCGGCCGGGGTGCCCGGCTTGATCGCACCGGCCGGCGAGATGTGGTCGGTGGTGACCGAGTCGCCGAGCAGCGCGAGCACGCGGGCGCCGGAGATGTCGGTGACCGGGTCCGGCTCGCCCTTCATGCCCTCGAAGTACGGGGGCTTGCGGACGTAGGTGGACTTCTGGTCCCACTCGAAGGTCCGGCCCTCGGGGGTGGGCAGCGCGCGCCAGCGGTCGTCGCCGCGGAACACGTCGGAGTAGCTCTTGGTGAACATCTCCGAGGTGAT
>JAESFO010000671.1_pt1 | contig 16932 bp, 15 predicted proteins | sample 9269421 | NCBI WGS metagenome assembly JAESFO01 (sample SAMN14502839, study PRJNA617101) | algae metagenome | isolation source: Nostoc desertorum CM1-VF14 and co-occurring heterotrophs from rocky... | place: USA: Clark Mountains, San Bernardino, California | collected 2000-06-05 | reverse complement strand
CCCGTCCGCGTCGGACACCTCGCGGTGGAACCGGGACACGAGCGCGTCGGACACACGCTCGAACTCGACGGCCTCCACGGGTCCCGGGTACCCGACGCGGCCGGGTCCGTCGATCGGGTTGCGGCCCGCCGGAATGGCCGACGACGGGGTGAGGTTGACCGGAGCGGTGCCGGACGGCGCCGGACACCCGTGGGAGGAGCACGAGATGAGTGACGCGTCGGCCCCGTTCGACATGGCGGCGATGAACCGCGCCGTGATCGAGGAGTTCCGGGCGACCGGAGGACGGGCGGGCGGCATGTTCGAGGGCAAGCCCCTCGTGCTGGTGCACCACACGGGAGCCCGGTCCGGCACCGAGCGGATCGCGCCCCTGGTCCCGCTCCTCGACGGCGAGCGGATCTTCATCTTCGCCAGCAAGGGCGGCGCCGACACCAACCCGGACTGGTACCACAACCTCCTGGCGAACCCCGACACCCGCGTCGAGCTGGGCACCGAGACCCTGCCCGTGCGGGTGCGGGAGGTCACCGGTCCCGAGCGGGACGAGGTCTACGCCCGCCAGGTCGCACTGGAGCCGCAGTTCGGCGAGTACCAGCGCTCGACGGAGCGGACCATCCCGGTGCTGGAGCTGCAGCGGACCTGAGCCCGCATCCCGGTTCAGGCCCGCCGCGTGGCCGGCCGGTCGCCCGTCGATCAGTACCTGAGCGCGCTCGCGTGGGGCGCGCACAGCACTCCTGTACTGATCGACGGGACCTCGTCGTCGCCCGGGGTGGATGGGGCAGGATCCGCACTCCTCCCCGGGCGCGGTGCAGAGGTGCACCGGTACCTCCACCGTGGCGATCACACCCGGCGCACCGACAGGCCGCCCGAGCTCCCGTCCACCCGGCGGCCCCCGGTCCACGCACCTGCGCACGCGAGTGGCCGGGCCCTGCACCGCGCCCGGACGCCCGTCGACACCGTCGGTGCGGTTCCGCGCCGACGATCCGGGGCGGGCGATCACGTACCGGATGTGTAACCGCGGGATGCCAGTCGGAGAAACCGCAGGTCAGGCGTCCGGATTCAGGTAGAGACTCCGCTTGGAGATGTACTGCACCACCCCGTCCGGCACGAGGTACCAGACCGGCCTCCCCGCACCCACGCGCGCCCGGCACTCGCTGGACGAGATCGCCATCGCGGGCACCTCGACCGTCGTCACCGACCCCTGGGGCAGGTGCCCGTCGGCCAGCTCGTACCCGGGCCGGGTCACGCCGACGAAGTGCGCGTAGCGGAACAGCTCGTCGACCTTGCGCCACGACAGGATCTGCTGGAGGGCGTCGGCGCCGGTGATGAAGAACAGCTGCGCGTCGGGCATGGCGGCGTGCAGGTCGGCGAGGGTGTCCGCGGTGTAGGTGGGGCCGTCACGGTCGACGTCGACGCGGCTGACCGAGAACCGGGGGTTCGACGCCGTCGCGATGACCGTCATCAGGTAGCGGTCCTCGGCCGGCGAGACGTCGCGGCCGGTCTTCTGCCACGGTCGCCCGGTCGGCACGAAGATCACCTCGTCGAGGGCGAAGCGGTCCGCCACCTCACTGGCGGCGACGAGGTGGCCGTGGTGGACGGGGTCGAACGTCCCGCCCATCACGCCGATCTTGCGCTGCATCGACGCAGACTATGTCGGTCGCCCACCCGGCGGCATCCCCGGATACAGGTGGCGGAACTGGACGCTGATGCGCGGACCGCTGCGCGCCACCTTCGGCACGCTGTGCTGCCAGGTCCGCTGGCACGTCCCGCCCATGACCAGCAGGTCGCCCGAGGCGAGCGGGAACGACACCGACGCCCCGCCGCCGGTCGGGCGCAGCCGCAGCGGCCGCGTCGCGCCGAGGGCGACCAGCGCGACGACGGCCTCGGGCCGCTCGCGGGCGACCCGATCGCCGTGCCAGGCCACGCCGTCGGCGCCGTCGCGGTAGAGGTTCACGCCGATCTGGGTGAAGTCGTGGCCGTAGCGCTCCCCCAGCGTCCGGCCCATGTCGCGCAGCCGGTGGGGCACCGCGTCGTCGGGCAGGACCCAGCGGTGGGTGAGGCGCGGCTCGTCGACCACGCGGTCGTACATGCGGCGGCGGTGGCCGCGGAACGGCACGGTCGCGCGGAGCAGCGCGAACAGCTCGTCCGCATCGGGGGCCCAGCCGACCGCGACGTCGACCCACGCCCCACCGGTGAGCTCGTGCCGGTACGCCGGGGCCACGCCCCCGGTCGCGAAGAGCGAAGCCTGCCCGCCGACGTCCACCTCCCGAACGCTACGCCCGATCGAACGAGAGTTCGAGCGACGTCTCTGCGACGATCTTCGTCATGTCCTCGCGTGCCGACGGTGCCGTGCTGTCCTACCTGGGTCTGCGGCGTGCCGTCGGCGTGATCGGGATCCTGCTCCCGTTCGTGCTGGTGACGGGCGACCTGGCCCTCGGCGGCGACGGGCTGCGGGACTCCATCAGCCGCTACTACTACTCGCCGATGCGCGACGTGTTCGTCGGCTCGCTGTGCGCGGTCGGCGTGTTCCTCTTCTGCTACCGCTACGAGCGGCCGGACAACCGGCTCGCCAACATCACCGGGACGGCGGCGATCGCCGTCGCACTGCTGCCCACCCGGCCCGACGGCGCGGCGACGACGGCGGCGACCGTCGTCGGGTACCTCCACCTGACCGCGGCGACGGTGTTCTTCGCGGGCCTGGCCTGGTTCTGCCTGGTCCTGTTCACCCGCGGCGGATCCGGGACGCGGAGCAAGGCCGCCCGCAACCTCGTCTACCGGGTCTGCGGCGCGACGATCGTGACCTGCCTGGTGCTGGCCGCGCTGGACGCGGCACTGGTGCCCGACGCCGTCGCCGAGCGGTTCCACACCCTGTTCTGGCTGGAGGCCGTCGCGATCCTCGCCTTCGGTGTCGCGTGGTTCGTCAAGGGCGACACGATCCTGAAGGACCCACCGACGCAGGACCCGGCGCCGGTGATCTGACCCGCCCGTACGGCACCGGCCCCGCAACGGCGGACGGGCCGGTCCGGACACCCCTCGAGGGTCCGGACCGGCCCGTCGCGGGGCCGGGGTCGGTCAGCCGACCGGGGTCGCCGGCGCCGACGGCAGGTCGCCGCCGGTGGCACCGGTGATCATGTCGACGACGCTGTCCAGCGGGGCCGGCAGCGCGAGGTCGTGCTTCTTGTCGTCGTGCTTCTTGTGGTCCCACTTCTTGTGGTGACCGTGCTTCTTGTGGTGGCCCTTGTCCTTGTCACCCTCGTGCTTCGAGTGACCCTTGTCCTTGCCACCCTCGTCGTAGCCGGTGGTGCCGGCGAAGGCCGCGGCGGGCGCCGCGACGGCCAGGGGGAGCAGCGCTGCGCCGACGAGCGCGCCGCGAACGGACTTCCGCATCTCACAACCTCCATGGTTGGTCGTTAGACCGTCGCAAACGGTCTTGCCCACTCAACGAGGGGCGACCGCGCCCGCAACGCGCATTCACCCGTTCGCGTCACCTGCGGAGATAACTGATAGTCATATGTCGACTACGGCAGGTGGGTGACCGGATCAGCCGCGCGGGCGAGCGGCGGCGGCGGCCAGGATCGGCAGGTACGCGTCGAGCACCCACGGGATGGACAGGACCGACGGCGCCGAGCTCGCCACCACCCGGTCGGCCCCGACGACCGGGGCGAACCCGCCACGGGCCATCGCCGGCAGCAGCCCGACGCCGGGCGCGGTCCGGAAGGCCTGCTCCTCGGCCGGCGTCGCGAAGAAGCCGATGACGAGGTCGGACTCGACGCGCGAGAGCAGCTCACCGCTGACGGTGTAGTAGACCTCCCCACCGCCCGGCGCGTTCTGCTCGACGTAGGGCGCCAGGGTGAGCCCGAGGTCGGTGACCAGCTGGACGCGGACGTCGCCCGCCCGGAAGACGCCGAGCGCCCCGGAGTCCATGCCGCCGGTGTAGACGAACGTGGCCCCCGCCAGCTGCGGATACCGCTGGGCCGCGGTGCGCAGGCGCTGCCCGGTGGAGTCGATCAGCTGCCGGGCCCGCGCCGGGTCGCCGAAGACCTGACCCGCGATCCGAGTCTGGTCCTGCCAGCCGGTGGAGTAGGGGGCGTCGGGGTAGGCGACGGTCGGGGCGATCGCGGACAGCTGGTCGTACTCGGCCCGCGTCAGCCCCGAGTAGGTGGCCAGCACCAGGTCCGGCCGGGCCGCAGCGACCTGTTCGATCGGCGTCACCGACAGGTCGTCGGAGCCGATGACCTGCGGGAACGCGCCACCGTGCGCGGTGATCGCGTCGCGCACCCAGGGCAGCACACCCTCGGCGTCGCCGCCGTAGACGGTGCGCGGGATCGCGACCGGCAGCACCCCCATCGCCAGCGCGACGTCGGTGTTCGCCGCGCTCAGCGTGACGACGCGCTGCGGCCGGTCGGGGACGACCGTCTCCCCGAGCGCGTGCCGCACCGTCACCGGGTAGCCCTCCGCGGCGACACCGTCGGCGCCCTGCCCGTCCTGCGGCCGGGTCCCGCACCCGGCGAGGACCAGCAGACCGGCGGCGCCGGCGAGGACGCCGCGACGGCTCACGGAACGGGCGGACAGGGGTGCTGCGGCACGCGGCACGGCAGGCCTCCTTCGATCTGGGAAGGTGAGCCTAACCTGAGCGGATTGTCGCCTCTGCGTGATCCGCATCGCTCGTTCGGCGCCCCGGGGGCCGCACCCGTCGCGCGGGGCCGACACCCCGGCCGGAGCGTCCGGACCCGCGGGTAGCGTCGCGACCATGCGTGCTCCGGACACCGGCGACCGGGCCGACCGCGACGCCGGCCCCCGCTCCCCCGCGCCCGGGCCCCCGGCCCCTCCGCCCACGCCCGGCGGACGTCAGCGGCTGCACGAGTCCGCGGCCCCGCCGCCCGCGGGTCCCCCGGGTGCACCCGGCCCGGTGCTGTCCCCGCCCGCACCGCCGGTGCCCGAGGGCCGTCCCGTCGACCGGCCCGGCGAGCCGGCCGCCGCCGTCGCGCCGGCCGGGCCGTGGCCGACCGTGCGACCGCCGTCCCTGCGGGCCGTCGTCATCGGCCGGGTCGCGGCCGGGGTCGCGGCGGCGTGGTTCGGCGTCGTCTACTCGATCACCACCGACGTCCACGCCCGCGCCGACCACCTGCTGGCCGCGATCGTCGTCGGCGGACTGCTGAGCCTGCTCGGCGTGGTGCTGCTGTGGCTGTCGGCGTCGCGGATCCCGGTGCGGGTCGCCCCGTCCCGCGGGCCGGACATGGGACTGGTGCGCGACCGCGCGGCCGCACGGAAGGTGCTGCGCTCGGGAGGCACCCCGGACGGTGAGCAGCGCAGGCTGATTGCCGTCGACGTGCTCGCCGACGCCCGGCTCCCGCAGGTCGCGGGCGCGGTGTTCGCGCTGCTCGGCCCGCTGGTCATGGCGGCGGTCAACGCCTCGGGGCCGCTCGGCTGGGCCGGCCCGCTCACCGCCGGGCTGATCGTCGTCGTACTGGTGCTGGTCGGATGGCGGACGTGGGCCGCGCACGCGCTGCACCGGCTCGCCGACCGCAGGCACACCGTCCCGCGCTACGACGAGTCCGGCGCGCCCTGGCGCCCCTGGCCCTGACCCCCACTCCGGGGGCGCCGCTACAGGCCCGCGGCGACGAAGGACAGCTCGGCCTCCATGTCGGTGCGGGCGTCGTCGCCGTGCCGGTCCAGGGCGTAGCGGTGCCCGATCGCCGCGGCCAGCAGCCGGGCGGCGCCGCGGATCCGATCCGGTGCCCCGCCGCCGGTGTGCAGCACCTCGTGCACCGCGTCCTCCAGCTCGCCGGAGCGGCGCAGCAGCGCGTCCCGGACGACCGGGTGGGTGTCGGCCTCGCGCCACAGCAGGTGGGACAGGACCGAGGACGCGTCGAGCGCCCGGTCCAGCGCGGTGACCAGCGCACGCAGCCCGGCGAGCACGTCCCCGGCGACGGCGACGTCCGCCCCGCGCACCGGGTGCGGGAGCCGTTCGACGAGCGCTTCGAGCAGGTCGGGCTTGCGGCGGAAGTAGTAGTGCACCAGCCCCTTCGGCACCCCGGCACGCTCGGCGATGCGCGAGGTGGGCGTCGCGTCGAAGCCGTGCTCGGCGAACAGCCCCTCGGCCGCGTCGAGGATGCGGTCCCGGGCGGGTGCGTCCGGGTCGAGCTCGTGGTCCACGGTGCGATCCTCCCCCGGACGCGGCGGGGGCCGCGACCCCTCCGGGTCGCGGCCCCTCACCTGGTCGTCGTGCTGCCGGACGGTCAGTGCATGGCGAGCGTGCGGTGTTCCGCGTTCGCCGCGGGCAGCGCCGAGGCCGCCACGACGACCGCGAGGACGCCCGCCACCCAGGACGTCCACGACGCCTCGGTCAGCGCGCTGTAGCCCATCACCCAGGGGGCGAGGAACAGCAGCACGCCGAGCACACCGTGCACCCATTCGCTCGCCACCGAGCCGGGCACGGCGAGCGACCAGAGCGACGTGGCGGCGAGCACCACGCCCAGTACGACCATCGTCCACGCGGCGGCGGCGTTCGTCGTCGTCACGAGAGGCGAGAGGGCCGTCAGCACACCGATCACGAGAGCGGCCCAGTCCTGCCACCGCTGCCAGGTACGACCAGTGGTCCCAGCCATCGTCAGTCACCTTCTCCTGTGAGGTCCCTGTGGGGATACCTCCGGTCTACTCTTGGTTGGCCGGCCGGTCAAGGGCCGGGCGAACGGTGGCACAAGTGAGGTGCAAGTCCCCGGCCAGAGGGTGGGCGCACCGTCTGCGGTGTCGAGAGACCGACCGCCCCGAACCCGTAGGAGATCCCGGTGACCACCGCCCGCGACACCCGTACCGCCGACCTGGTCGGCATCACCCTCGCCCACCGCGTCATGCGGGTCGACCTGCACCGGCTCGCCGACGCCGCCCGCGCGATCGCCGACGGCGCGCCCTGCCCGGACCGGCGCGCCCGCGCGCTGCGGACCTGGCTGGAGCACCTGGAGCACGAGATCCACGGCCACCACACCGCCGAGGACGACATCGCCTGGCCGGTGATCGCCCGGCACGCCGGGCACGCCGTCGACCTGGACGAGCTCAGCGACGACCACGGCCGCCTCGACCCGCTGCTCGCCGCGGTGCGGGAGGCCGCGGCCGCCGTCGTCGCCGCGTCGCAGGGACCGGCCCGGGCGCGGGCGGCGGGCGTGCTCGCTGACCGGCTCGCCGTCGTCCGCGACGAGATCGACGAGCACCTCGACGCCGAGGAGCGCGACCTGTTCCCGGTGATCGAGCGCCACGTGCCCGCCGACGACTGGGACGCCGTCGTCGCGCAGGTGCAGAAGTCCGGGCCGGGCCTGCGGTTCATGCTGCCGCGGATCGTCGCCGTGACCACCCCGCAGGAGTGGGCCGGGATGCGCCGCGAGGCCGGGCCGGTGGTCGTGCTGATGGAGCGGCTGCTGCGCGGCGGCTACCGCAGGCGCTGTGCGCTGGTGTTCGGCACGTCCTGAGCCCCGGGAGCCGGTGCCGTCGAGTGGTCGGCGACGGCCGCCGGGAGCAGCCGCCGGGCGCGGTCGCCCCACACCGGGGCACCCAGCTCCGCGGCGACCCGCTCGGCCTCGCGCAGGTGGTGGACCCGGCCGCCGCCTGCCGGGTCGAGCAGCCCCTCCAGACCGGCGAGCACCAGGTCGGTGGGGCCGAGCGCGATCGTGCCCGACGACAGCCCCGCGACCGTGCCCGTCCACGGGCGCAGCTGCTCCCGGTACCGCGCGGCGACGTCCCGGTCGGCCAGGCCGACCGCCACCTCGGCGCGCACGCAGGTCCAGATCAGCCAGTAGTAGCTGCGGGCCAGCTCCGCGTCCGGCGCCCACACCTCGCGGGCCCGGACGGGGTCGCCCGCGTGCAGGTGGGCCAGCGCGAGGAAGTCACCGAAGGTCGGCGGCAGCGCGTCGCGGAGCGCCTCGAGCTCGGGGACCAGCTCGCCGAGGCGGCCCTGGTCGTACCGCACGACGAACCGCCCCAGCAGCCCCATCAGCGCCCCGTTGACCTGGCCGGCACCGACCAGCCGGGTCGCGAGCTCGGAGTAGCGCTCCTCGGCGGTGTCCAGCTCCCCCGCGACGAGTGCGCGCAGCGCCGAGAAGATGTAGGCCCAGCCGAGCGTGAACTCCAGCTGGCCACCCGGGGCCCCGGCGACGGCGGCCTCCGCGTGCCGTGTCGCCGCGTCGAGGTCGTGGCGGCCGGCGGCGACCATGAGCTGCAGGTGGTGGGCCTGCGTGCGGTAGCCGGCGTGCCCGGCCCGGCCGCCGAGCTCGGCCAGCTCCTCCCCCACCGGGGCCAGCTCGTGCCACAGGTCCGGGGCGAGGACGGCGAAGAACCGGGCGTTGAGCGCCCGGCAGCGCAGCAGCGGGTCGACGCCGCGCCCGGTGAGCGCCATGGCCTCCGCCGAGGCGGAGCGGACCCGGTCGTCGTCGTGCCCCTCGATCTCGAACACCAGGGCGGCGAGCAGCCGCACCCGCCGGTCGACGGCGTCGGGCGGGGTCGCCGCGAGCTCGGTCTCGATGAGGTCGATCAGCTCGGCGTCGATGTTCTGGCCCGGCCGGATGGTCCAGCTGACCGGGGTGTCGTAGCTGGTCAGGACGGCGCCGAGCCACTGCGGTGCGGCGGCCGTCGCCTGGTCGACGGCGGTCCGGCGCTCGGTGAGGGCGGTGTGGCCGTCGCCGCCGCGGGCGAGCTCGGCGACCAGCGCGCAGCGCAGGGCCAGCTCGTCGTCGACGCCGGTCCCGGCCCGTCCGGCGAGCTCGACGGCGCGGCCGTAGAACCGGGCGGCCTCGCGGTGCGAGCCGAACCCGGCGGCGGCCGCGGCGGCGGCACGGACCGCGGCCAGGGCACGCTCCGGCTCGACGGCGGACCCGGCGGCGAGTGCGTGGTGGGCCAGCGGGACCGGGTCGTCGGGCCGCCTGCGGGTGAGGATCGCGTGGGCCGCGGCGTGCAGCCGGGCGCGACGCAGCTGCGGGATGTCGCCGTAGAGGGTGTCGCGGACCAGGTCGTGGGAGAACCGCAGCCGTCCCGGCCCGGGTTCGAGCAGCATCCCGCCGAGCACCGCGGGCTCCAGGGCGTCCAACGGGTCGGCGCCGTCGGCGGTGGCGGCGAGGTCGAGGGCGTCGTCGGTGTCCAGGTCGCGGCCGAGCACCGAGACCCGGGCCAGCGCGGTGCGGGTGATCGCGGGTAGCCGGGCCAGGCGCCGGCGCAGCACCTCGCGGACCCCGGCCGGGACGGCGTCGGCCGCGGCGGACGGGCCCTCGGCGGCGACGAGGCGGGCCAGCTCGCGGACGAAGAGCGGGTTCCCGCCGGTCCGTTCGGTGATCCGGGCGACCAGCTCGGGCGCGGCGGCGGGCACGCCGTGCCGCTTCAGCATCCCGGCGACGTCGCCCGCGGTCATCGGCGCCGGCTCGATGCGGTCCGCCGTGGGCTCGGCGAGGGCGGCGAGCGCGGCCTGCAGCTCGGCACCCGCCTCGGCCGGGCGCAGGCCCGCGGCGACGAGCACGGGCAGCTCCGTGACCCCGGCGACGACCGCGCGCAGCAGGGCGAGGGTCTCGGACTCGGCGCGGTGCAGGTCGTCGAGGACCAGCAGCAGCGGCCGCTCCCGCCCCGCGACGGCGAGCAGCTCCACCACCGCCCGGGCCAGCCAGAACGTGACCTCGGCGCCGCCGGGCCCGGCCGGGGAGCGCAGCGGGGCGAGCCGCTCGACCAGGTCGGCGGGCGGGTCGTGCGCCGTGACGAGCGCGTCGACGATCTCCCGCCACGCCCAGGCCGGCGGGGCGCCGTCGATCTCCGGGCACCGGCCGGTGACGGCCGTCCAGCCGTCGGCGGTCGCGGCGGCGGCGAACGCGGCGAGCAGCGTGGACTTGCCCGCGCCCGCGTCGGCGGCGACGAGCACCAGCTGCCCGCCGCCGCGGGCCCGCTCCGCGGCGGCGGTGAGCCTGCCGAGCTCGGCCGCCCGCCCGAGCAACGACGGCGTCCTCGCGGGCGGGTCGCCCGGTGCCGGTCCGGGCGGACGCGGTGCGGTCCCGGTCGCGGGCGCGTCGGCGCGGCCGGCGGGACCGACACCGGGACCCCCGCCGGTGCCGCCACCGGGGTCGCGGTGGGCGAGCACGTCCGCCTCGATCGCGCGCAGCCCGGGGCCGGGGTCGACACCCAGCTCGTCGGCGAGCAGGCGCCGGGTGCGGGCCAGCACGGCCAGCGCGTCGGCCTGCCTGCCGGTGCGGTACAGCGCGACGGCCAGCAGCCCGACCGCGTCCTCGCGCAGCGGGTGCTCCCCCGCCAGCGCCGTCAGGTCCGGGACGACGGCGTCGGCCCGGCCCAGCCGCAGCCGTGCGCGGGCCCGCCGCTCGACCGCGACCTGACGCAGCTCGTCGAGGCGTTCGGCCTCGGCGCGCGCCCAGGCGGCGTCGGCGAACTCGGCGTAGGCGGGACCGTCCCACAGCGCCAGGGCCTCGCCGAGCAGGGCGTCGGCCCGGTCCGGTGCGGCCGCGGCGGCGCGGTCGAGGAGGTCGGTGAAGGCGCGCGCGTCGAGCCCGTCGGGGCCGAGTGCCAGCGCGTAGCCGGGTGGGCGGCTGACCAGCACCGTCGGGACCGCCCGCGGGGACCGGTCGGGTTCGAGCACCCGTCGCAGCCGGGAGACGTGGACCTGCAGCCCGCCGTGTGCCTGCGCGGGCGGGGCGCCCTGCCACAGGTCCTCCACCAGCGTGTCGACGGCGACGACCTCGCCGCCGGCCGCGGCGAGCCGGGCGAGCAGCTCGCGGCGGCGGCCGGAGCCGACCTCGACCGCCGCGCCGCCGGCCGTCACACGGAGCGGGCCGAGGACCCGGACCGTGACCTTCTGCACCCCGGCAATCTAGGACGCGGCGACGCCGGTGTCAGCCCTCCCGGGGTGATCGCCCGGAGGATCAGACCGGCAGCAGCGCCTGGACGACGTCGGTGAGCTGCGCGGCGGTACGGCACTCGTGCATCGGGAGCACCTCGCCGTAGCGGGTGGCGGCCGAGTCGCCGGAGCCCCAGCTGCGCTCGGGCTCGGGGTTGAGCCAGTGCGCGTGCCGGACCCGCCCGGCCATCATCGCCAGCGCCCGCAGGTTGGGGTCGCGGTAGTTGGTGCGGCCGTCGCCGAGCACCAGCAACGACGTCCTCGGGGTGAGCGCGTCGCCGTGGTGCTCCAGGAAGTCACCGAACGCGCTGCCGTAGTCGGAGTGCCCGTCGAACGCGGTGAGCGTGGCCTCGCGCAGCACCCGCTGCATCACCCCGGACAGCTCCGCGCCGGGTTCGAACAGGTGCGTGACCTCGTCGGTGCGCTCGATGAACGCGAACACCCGCACCTTGGAGAACTGCTCGCGCAGCGCCTGGACCAGCAGCAACGTGAAGTGACTGAACCCGGCGACGGACCCGGACACGTCGCACAGCAGCACCAGCTCGGGGCGGCCGGGACGGCGCACCTTGTGCGCCGGGTCCATCGGCACACCGCCGGTGGACATCGACCGGCGCAGCGTGCGCCGCAGGTCGAGCCGGCCGCGGTTCGAGCGGCGCCGCCGCGCCGACAGCCGCGACGCGAGCCGCCGGGCCAGCGGCTGCACGGTACGGCGCAGGTCGGCGAGCTGGGTGGCGTTCGCGGTGAGGAAGTCGACCTGGTCGGTCTGGGTGGGGGTGGTGGTGCGGGCGATCTGCTCGCGGCCGCGCTGCTCGGCGGTGCGGCGGCGGACCTCCTCCCGGACGACGTCGCGGAACCGGGCGATGCGGTCGCGGATCTCGCGGCGGCGGACCTCGGACACGAAGTCGGTGTCGCCCTCCTCCCGCAGCCCGTCGAGGATCCGGGCGAGCAGCGTGTCCGGGGACAGCGCGCCCAGCGCCTGGTAGGCCGACCAGTTCGGCTTCGCCGCCTGCCCGCGGACGCCCTGCCCGGCGGCACCGGAGGTCCCGATCGCGTCGACGGCGGCGCGAGCGAGCTCGCGCAGGGTCTCCTCGTCGCCGTCGCGGAGCAGGTCGGCGAGGATCTCGCGCAGCGCGTCGACGTCGACCGGGCCGGTGCCCTCCCCGGACTCGTCGTCGATCCGCGGGACGTCGACGTCGGACGACCCGGCGCCCAGCGCGGGCGGGAACCACAGGTCGAACAGCGCGTCGAAGGTGCCGCGCTGCCCGGAGCGGCGCAGCAGCGCCGCGGCGAGCCCCTCCCGCAGCTGGTCGCGGTGCAGCAGGTCCAGGGCGCCGAGCACGCGGGCCGCGTCGACGGTCTCCCCCGGGCCGACCGCGACGTGGTGGCGGCGCAGCGCGGAGACGAAGTCGACGAGGTGCCCGGGCAGGCCGTGCTCGGGGGCGAGCGCGGTGGCGGGCGGGGTCGTCACCGGTCCATCATGCGTGACGCGGGCGTGATCAGCGAGGGTGGCCGGCCCACCGTCCACAGGCTCCGGGCGTAGGACGCGGTGGTCTCGCCGGGCCAGGACCCGACCCCGGTCCGGCCGCCCGGGTCCGGGTGCCGGGTGCGGACGACGTCGACCCCGCCCGAGTCGTCGCGGAGCACGTACACCGGCGCTCCGGTCGAGCCGCCGAGCCACGACCGGAGCGCCGGGGTGCACCGCGGTCCCACACCGCGGGGGTCCTCCGCCTAGAAGGCGGGGTCGATCGGCACCGGCTGCGGGGTGAAGGGACGGTCGCCCTCGACCAGGCGCAGTGCTCCGCCGTGGCCGCCGGGGCCGTTGGCGTAGTCGAGGATCTTCCGCAGGTCGCTGATGCCGTTCGTGCCGGGAGCCGGAGCCAGGTTCAGCGTCGAGAGGACGCCGAGGGCGCGGCCGTCGGCGGTCAGGTAGCCCGAGCCGGAGTCACCGGGCACGCCGGGCGGGACGGTGACGACGGTGTGCGTCCAGCCGCCGCCCCCGGTACCGGTCGAGGTGCCGGTCTTCGGCTTCAGCGCGCGCACGCCCTGGCGCAGCGAGGAGTTGCCGTAGCCGTAGACGATCCCGCCGGTCGCGACGCCGTCGGCGGCCACCCCGGTCGGGCCGCCGTAGAACGGCACCGTGGGGCTCGTGCGAGCGGCGTCGTCCGGGCTGAGCTCGACCAGCGCGAAGTCGTTGAACCGGCAGGTCTCCGGGTCGGTCTCGCCCCGCTCCTGCATGCTCAGCCAGGAGGAGTACACGAGCCGGCCCGGTGCGGCGGCGCCCTCGACCTCGACCGGGGTGCCGAGCGGGAGCGACCCGGCCTCGCACCCGTCCACCTCGGTGGATCCGCCGGTGCCCGCGCAGTGCGCGGCCTGCCCCAGGTAGGTCGCGGACCCGTCGGTGAAGACGAAGTTCGCGGTGCACTGCGCACCCTCGGCTCCGGTACGGGTCATGACCCCCGGGTGCACGCCGGCGTCCGGGGCGCCGTCCTGCGCCGACGCGGTGCCGGCGGTGGCGAGCCCGAGCGCGAGCACGGCGCCGGCGGCCAGTCCGGCGCGCAGCAGGCGGCCGGCGGTGCGGGGCAGTTCCGGGAGGGCGGTCATCGGTGGACCTCCGGTCGCTGGGGAGCGTGTAACCGGGACAACTCGCGCCACGCGTCCCGGTTACGCCCGGTGCCCCGATCGATCCGATCTTCACTCCATAGGGGTGCAGACCTTGACAGCCGATCAGCGGTGCGTGACTGGGCCGTTCAGTTCAGCCGCAGCTCGGCGGCGGCCTTGTCGGCGTCCGAGCGGTGCTTCAGCACGACACCGAGGGTGGCGCGGACGGCGTCGTCGTCGAGGGTGTCGAGGCCCAGGGCGAGCAGGGTGCGGCCCCAGTCGATCGTCTCGGCGACGCTGGGGGCCTTGCGCAGCTCCATCGCGCGCAGCACCCGCACGGTGCGCACCAGGGCGTCGGTGAGCTGCTCGGTCAGCTCCGGGACGCGGGTGAGCACGATCCGCCGCTCCAGGTCGGCGTCGGGGAAGTCCAGGTGCAGGAACAGGCAGCGGCGCTTGAGCGCCTCGGACAGCTCACGGGTGGAGTTCGAGGTCAGCAGCACGAACGGGCGCCGGTTCGCGGTGACCGTGCCCAGCTCGGGGATGGAGACCTGGAAGTCGGACAGGACCTCCAGCAGCAGGCCCTCGACCTCGACGTCGGCCTTGTCGATCTCGTCGATCAGCAGCACGGTCGGGTCGGTGCGCCGGATCGCGGTGAGCAGCGGGCGCGGGAGCAGGAACTCCTCGGAGAACACGTCGTCGCGGGTGGCGTCCCAGTCCGCGCCGTCGTCACCGCGCTGACCGGCGGTGATCCGCAGCAGCTGCTTGGCGTGGTTCCACTCGTAGAGCGCGCGGGCCTCGTCGATGCCCTCGTAGCACTGCAGGCGGACCAGCCCGGACTCCGTCGCCGCGGCCACGGCCTTGGCCAGCTCGGTCTTACCGACGCCTGCGGGGCCCTCGACGAGCAGCGGCTTGCCGAGCCGGTCCGCGAGGAACACCGTCGTCGCGACGGCGGTCGAGGCCAGGTAGCCGGCGTCGGCGAGCCGGGCGGTCACGTCCGCCACGGAGCCGAAGACCGGGCGGTGGGCGGGGCTGTCGGACGACACGCGATCATCCTGCACGCCCGGCCCGCCGCGCGTCGGACGGGTGGCCCGGCTCACACCCCGGCGGCCCGCGTCGGGTCGTTGTCGGGGGTCGGGTCCACCATGGGTGCCGTGACCACCGCATCGAGCACCGACCTGCGCGAGCGCGCCGAGACCGTCCTGCAGCAGCTGGCCGGCCCGCAGGCCCGGCTGCGCGAGGACCAGTGGAGGGCGATCGAGGCGCTCGTCGCCCAGCACCGCCGCGCGCTGGTCGTGCAGCGCACCGGCTGGGGCAAGTCCGCGGTCTACTTCGTGGCGACCGCGCTGCTGCGCGCTCAGGGCGCCGGGCCGACGGTGATCGTGTCGCCGCTGCTGGCGCTGATGCGCAACCAGATCGACGCCGCGATCCGCTCCGGGATCGTGGCGGTCACGGTGAACTCGGCGAACGCCGACGAGTGGGACGCGGTCTACGCCGACATCGCGAACGGCGACGTCGACGTGCTGCTCGTGTCCCCGGAGCGGCTCAACAACCCCGACTTCCGGGACCGGGTGCTGCCGGAGCTGGCGGCGAGCGCGGGGATGCTGGTGGTCGACGAGGCGCACTGCGTCTCCGACTGGGGCCACGACTTCCGCCCGGACTACCGGCGGCTGCGCACGCTGATCGCCGAGCTGCCGTCGGGGATCCCGGTGCTGGCGACCACGGCGACGGCGAACGACCGGGTCGTCACCGACGTGTCCGAGCAGCTCGGCATGGGGCGCGACCAGCAGGACACCTTGGTGCTGCGCGGCTCGCTGGACCGCGAGTCGCTGCGCCTGGCGGTGGTCCGGCTCCCGAGCCCGGCGCGGCGGCTGGCCTGGCTCGCGGCCAGGCTCGACGAGATGCCCGGCGCCGGGATCGTGTACACGCTCACCGTCCAGGCGGCCGACGACGTCGCCGAGTTCCTGCGCGAGCGCGGTGTCGCCGTGCGCTCCTACTCCGGGCGCACCGACCCCGAGGACCGCCTGGCCGCCGAGTCCGACCTGATGGAGAACCGGGTGAAGGCCCTGGTCGCGACCTCCGCGCTGGGCATGGGCTTCGACAAGCCCGACCTCGGGTTCGTCGTGCACCTCGGCGCGCCCGCCTCGCCGGTCGCCTACTACCAGCAGATCGGTCGTGCCGGGCGTGCCTTGGACCGGGCCGAGGTGGTGCTGCTGCCCGGCCGCGAGGACCGCGACATCTGGGCCTACTTCGCGTCGCTGGCGTTCCCGCCCGAGCCGCTGGTCCGCCAGACCCTCGCCGTGCTGTCGGACCGGCCGCAGTCCACTGCCTCGATCGAGACCCGGGTCGACCTGTCCCGCACCCGGCTGGAGATGCTGCTCAAGGTCCTCGACGCCGACGGCGCCGCGAAGCGGGTCAAGGGCGGCTGGGTCGCGACCGGCCAGGAGTGGGTCTACGACACCGAGCGACACGAGCGCGTGAACTCCGCCCGCCGGTCCGAGCAGCAGGCGATGCTCGACTACATCGCGACCACCGAGTGCCGGCTGGTGTTCCTGCGCCGCCAGCTCGACGACCCGGACCCGACGCCGTGCGGGCGCTGCGACACCTGCACCGGCACCGTCTGGTCCGACGAGGTGTCCGCCGACGGCGAGCAGGCCGCCGCCGAGCGCCTGACCCGGCCCGGGATCGAGGTCGCGCCGCGGAAGATGTGGCCGTCCGGGATGAAGGACATCGGGGTCCCGCTGTCCGGGAGGATCGGCGCGGGCGAGCAGGCCGCGTCCGGCCGGGCGATCGGACGGCTGTCCGACATCGGGTGGGGCACCCGGCTGCGCGAGCTCGTGACCGGCGGCGACGACCCGGTGCCGGCCGACGTGCTCGACGCGCTGGTCCGGGTGCTCGCCGGGTGGGGCTGGGAACAGCGCCCGGTGGGCGTGGTCGGGATCGGCTCACGCACCCGCCCGCACCAGCTCGACCACCTCGCCCGGCGGATCGCCGAGATCGGCAGGCTGCCGCTGCTCGGCACCCTGTCCCCCACCGGCGAGCGCCCCGCGGCGACCGAGAACTCCGCCCAGCGCCTGGCCGCGGTGTGGGAGGGGCTCGACAGCGCGACCGTGCCGGACCTGTCCGGGGTGGACGGGCCGGTGCTGCTGGTCGACGACGTCGTCGACTCGGGCTGGACGATGACGGTCGCCGCGCGGGCGCTGCGGCGGGCCGGGGCTCCGGAGGTGCTGCCGCTCGTGCTGGCCGTCGCCGGGTGATCGGCGGGCGGCGCTTCCCCGGCCGGGCCGTCCCGGGAGGTGCCCCGTCCGCCGGAGGATGCGGCCACCGCGACGAACGACGTAGCCGGACCGGGTCAGCAGCGGCTCGCCCGGGCCGGAGACCGCTCCTAGGCTCGGCGCCGTCGCCGTTCCGCCGGAGGAGGAGCACCCATGAGCCGCTCCTTCGCCGACCCGGTTCCCGGCTCGCTGTTC
>JAESFO010000669.1_pt1 | contig 17060 bp, 13 predicted proteins | sample 9269421 | NCBI WGS metagenome assembly JAESFO01 (sample SAMN14502839, study PRJNA617101) | algae metagenome | isolation source: Nostoc desertorum CM1-VF14 and co-occurring heterotrophs from rocky... | place: USA: Clark Mountains, San Bernardino, California | collected 2000-06-05 | reverse complement strand
CGAACGTAGTGGGTTTTTTGGACAACGTGACATATCTACATTGCCCTCCTTAGATTTAGCATTTCATACTTTTACTTTGCCATTAACTTTTTTTTATGGCTATAAGCGTGCCAAATGACCCACTAGTTCATTTGTTTTCATACAACGCCTGAGAGTTTTTTACTCAAATGCTAACTTTCAAATATCTTTGTTCTGGTGATAAGAGCTATTTCTTCTTGTTAATAGTAGTATTGCCTCATCCATCGCTGCTTGCAAAGAGGGAAGGAAACCGGAAGCATAACAGGACAGGTCTGCTGCGATCGCTAATCAAATACCAGAGCTTGTAGAACAGGGAAATTCAGCTTCGTTGGAAATCAAAGCAGTTGATAAGGGTCGCATGAGGCGATTGTTGCGCTGACTAAGCTATAAATCTTCTAGAGCCTCATTCTCAGTGAAGCTGATAAATTTGTGCAAAAAAAATCAATGCTTTTCTAGGATGCAAAAGAGTGCTTTGGGAAGGGGATCGAGTATCCCATGATAGACCGTTTGTTTGGCCAAATGCAGATGAAATCGTTCTTTGAATATTTGCCCAATCTCCTCTGGGCTAAAGCGGTAAGGACCTTGTTCTCTTGTTTCCTCTTGAGAGAAGCATTTCAGTAACAGGTAGCACTTAGGCTTTAATAAGCTTGCGACTGTTTGCACGTAAGTACCATAGCTTTGGGGTGGCAGAACATGGAAGCATCCTCTGTCGAGAATCAAATCGAAAGATTGTTTCAAACGACTGTTGAGAATATCATCTTGCTGAAACGAAATTTCTAATCCCTTTTGGTTTGCCTTTGCTGCCGCCTGACGAATGGCCGCCTCTGACAAATCTGTCGCCATCATCTGAAATCCTCGTTCGGCTAGGGCGAGCGCTTGAGTTCCCGGCCCTGTTCCCAAATCCAGCACTGAACCATTGCTCAATTCAAGGGTAAGGAGCGCTTCTTCGACATCTGGATCTAAGTTAGGGTTGAACCAGGGCATGGTTTCAACGGCTTGTTCTTGATAGAGTGCTTCCCAGTTCGGAAATTCTCGTTCGGTCATCATTAGTTACCCTTTCTATTGAATAGGTAAATATAATAGCTATGATGTCTTCCAAAAACTCAAGTGATTAAATAAAGTCAGCTAAATTGCTTTATGCTTTTGGCATGGTAGAGTAAACCGATTGACGTTGATGCAATAGCTCAAACCATTGCCTCAATTTGGGATACTCTTGCTGCCAATTATATCCAAATCTGAGGCTGTAGTAACCCAACCCTGATATAGCTGCAACATCAACAGCACTCAGAGTTTCATTGAATAGGTAGGCTGAGTTAGTCAACTGTTGCTCAAAAACACCTAAAAGGCGATTAATGCTGGACTGATATTTAGCTTGGGTGCCAAAATCAGTTTGATTTTCTTTACGAGTTTCGTACCACAATCCCACAACATTATCTATCAAACTGTCTGCTAACTCTTCCCCCTGACGACAGCACAAACTCTCAATGCGCGAACCTGGATAAAAACTCGGCTGAGGATAAGTCTCGTCTAGATACTCCACAATCAGCGTTGAATCCCAAAAAACGAGGTCATTTTCATCCACCAATACCGGAACTTTCCCAATGGGAGATAAACCCAGGAATTCTGGAGATTTATTGTTAATGTCTGTTTCTTTAGGTTCGTAAGGTAGCTGCTTCTCGGCCAGGACAATTCTCACTTTCCGAGCGTAAGGTGATCGCTGTGCATAGTATAAGATTCGCGCCATATCGCTGCTATAAATTCAGTATTGAGATTTCCTATTTTAAATCTAATTTTGAACTGATGAAGCTAAACAAGCGGCTACAAAAGGCAGGTGAATAAACCTAAAATGCCTCCGAAGAGTCTACCTTGATGAGTCTGGCATGGATGAACGCTCTGGGCTTAGGCTATGGATACTCCAGAGTTGATTAGTTGAAACATTCATTTTATGAAACGGCACAAAGCTTAATTGTGGAATTTGATTGATGTACGTCTGCTGCGACTTAGAAAAATTGCGAACTATGTTAGCGGAGCGGGGCGTTCGCTTTTAGCGTCTCCAAGAGTTGCCCATTGCGAATTGTTCAGTCACCGGAAGCCGTGTTTGTGGCAGCTTGCTTTGAAGGGAGGAAGCCGGAGGCACAACAGACCAAGTCTACTGTGATGACGCTGTTTCGCCCACCGTAGGTTTTCGCTCCCTTTGAGTGGGCGAGGCGGCAAGGATTGTAATTGCGCTGTCTGGGGAAACTGTATATACGCCCCAAGGTGAGGCAGTGGAATTGCAAGAGATTATGCGACGGTATCCGATGTGCGCGAAACTCACGCTTTTTCAGCGATTACAAAGCATCCGTGCAATGTATGGATTCAATTAACTCCTCAACTTCTTCTTCATCCAGACATTGTTTCACCTGGGTGCTGAACCACTCAAATTCTTCCGGTTCTGTGTCCTGGACTCGGTAGACGAGTAATGTTCCAGCAACGCGGGCAAGAGTAAGAGGTGATGGAGAAACGTGGCTCAGTAGATCGCACGCATTCTGGTATATTTCTATGACTGATGATTCGGACAAAGGAGATCCCAACTGAGCAGAAAGCTGTTTTAGATTCTCCTGAATAGATGAATGGAAGCCTGGATCTTCGGGATGGGAAAGAGGGTTACTCATAATTGTCGTTCAAATGCCATTGGATTCGGGCTAGAAGCAATTTAAACACTTTTACTGAAGTAATAGATGCGTTCAGAATAGCCATGTATGAGTCGATTTATTGATTGGTTGAACTTAAATTCAAAGTGAGACATGAGTTTTTGGTATCTAAAATCACAACCTTTTCGCAAAAATCCACTGGAGCAGGTATTCTTGACAGAGCGATCGCAAAACTTTTCGGTCTACTGAAAGTTATTCCTGGACTCTGTATGTTGACAAACATCGTCTGACTATCGAAGAAAAAGCAGACCCCACCCAACATCACCCTCTTCTAAAAGCCTTTTGGATCAGAATTAGAAGCATTCCAATTCCTACAAACACAAGTGCTAAAGTGTGACTTGCCCCAGAAGCAAAAGCAAACAAAACGAGATTGAGCAGTAACGCGATCGCCGGAACTATATAGGGAACCTGAAACCCGTTAGTTTCAACTTCTCGGCGTTTGATGAGTAGCAACGAAAGATTGACAAGACAAAACATTGCCAGAATCAAGGTGGCGGTGGTTCCTGCTAAAAGTTGCAGTGTTCCAGAAAGCGCCAAAAAAATAGCAATTGGTAAAATGACCAGCAACGTTCGATAAGGCGTAGCTCTGCGTTGATGTAATTTCCCTAACCAAGCACTTAGCAGTCCTTCACGCGACATCCCATACAACAGCCGTGATGCCGTGACAAAATTTAGCAGCGCCGTATTGAGTACGGCAAATAAAGCAATAATCGTAAAAATGACCTGGGGAAAATTGGGCTGCGCTCGACGAACTACATCGAGTAATGGAGCACCTGAAGCAGCAAGCTCGGAGGGATTGAGTACCTCAACAGCAAGCCAGGAGACGAGTATATAGACTGCTCCGGCAATCGCCAAGGACAGTAAAATTGCCCTTGGCACGTTCCGTTCGGGATTTTTAACTTCCTCCGCAACATTGACAATATCTTCAAATCCAATAAAGGCATAGAAAGCCAGTGCCGCTCCCTGAACAACTGCGTTCCAACCTATGGCTGGCTCATTAGCGACAGCAGCAGGATTAGCCGCACCATCACCGCTCAAAAATAAGGTTGAAACCAAAATCACAATCAAAAGGCCGGAAACCTCAATAGATGTGCAAAAAATATTTAGAGCCGAGGACTCCTTCATGCCTCTGAAATTGACAAAAGCCAGTACTGAAAAAAGCACCAGAATAATTAGCCAAGCTGGAATTGCTGGTACGAAAGCGTTGAAATAGCCAGCAAATGCTTTCGAGAGCGTCGCCATCGAAACTAAGCATGTACAAAACATTAACCAGCCAACCAATATTGAGAGCCAGTCGGTGCGAAATGCCTTATGGACAAAGTAGGCTACTCCACCGCTTTGTGGAAATCGGCTGCCAAGTTCTGCGTAACTTAAAGCCGTGAATGCCGCCACAATCATAGCACTCAAGAACGAAGCCCAAACCAAAGTGCCAGAAAGTCCGGCAATTTTTCCGATTACCGCATAAATTCCCGCACCCAAAATGTCACCCACCCCGTAAATCACTAGAGTTGGTAATCCAAAGACTCGCTTGAGTGAATCTGCTTCTAGTTCATTTGGTTTCATACAACGCCTGAGAATTTTTTACTCAAATGCTAACTTTCAAACATCTTTGTTCTAATGATGAGAGCTATTTCTTCTCGTTAATAGTATTGTCTCATCCATCGCGGCTTGCAAAGAATGCAGGAAGCCAGAAGCACAACAGGTCTTGGAATCTAAACAAACGCTGTACGCATCTAAGAATCACTCGTTAGTAGACCGAAAGGTTTTCCAGAAGCCTTAGGAGCGGTTCATTTGAGTTCAGGAACACAATCTGCCGTAATTTTGTTGGAGTTTGCTTTTCAAGGAATGGGCATTGTTGGTGGGTTAAAAGTGCAGAAGCAAAACATCTATTTCGTCAAATGAAATTTGATTCATTTAGCGCTCCAAAAGTTTGCTTTCCCTCTATATTTATTTCTGGCAATAGAGGGCGAATTTTATGCAAAAGAGTTTTTGTTGTTACAAAACTTTATATTTTTTGAATCTAAAGTTTTGTAACAAAATCCAAATTTTGCAGAAAAGCCCACCTAAAAAAGCTGATAGATAAATAGAAGTACTTCAATACTTGTCTAATACTCCACTAACTGCTTTGCTCATTTTTCCAACTAACAGGAATTAAATACTAGGAAAAACAATGACAAAGATTTTAGTTATTGATACAGAGAAACAAGCCCGCAATATATTTTTAAAATGTTCGGAGTAAGAAGGGTTCGATGTGATCGCTGTAGAAAATGGTTTTGTAGACATAAGATATGATTGCATGGACTGCCTCAATTACGCAATTACTTCTCAGATGCTTTCAAGATATTGCTTCCGAGCCAATTGTTCAGCATTACAACGAGTGAAAACTGACAAAATCAAATCAGGAACATGGTGGATGCCATGTCAAGTTATTTATTCAGGAATATAACTTTATGACCTCAATCACAACTTATACTTACGATGCTGTTGGTCAACTTATATCTGAAAATATAGACAACAACAGTGATGGGACAATGGACTCAGTTATTACCTACAGCTATAAGCAGACCTCCGAAAGCTATGACAACAACCTTGACGGCATAGCTGATTCTGTTGGCGAAATCTATACCTATGATGGCAACGGCAACCTGACATCCAAGGGTGTTGACGACGATGACGACGGCATAATTGATAGAAGAAGTTATACCGCTACTTATGATGCCAATAGCAACAAGATATCCGAAAGCTATGACGCCAACGGTGACTACCAATCTGATGTATTCAGAAGGTTTGCTTATAATGCCAACGGCAACCTGATATCTTCTACCTCGAGCGGTAGCAGCGACAGCGGCGGTATATTTGAGCGAGTGGTTACCTATACTTATGATACTAATGGCAAAGTAATATCCGAAAGCGAAGACAACCTCTACGAGCCTGATAATGTAACTATCTATACTTATGATGCCAATGGCAACCAGACATCTGCTAGCTATGATACTAACGTTGATGGCATAGCTGATTATGCTAGAACCTATACTTATGATGCCAATGGTAACCAAACATCCGATAGCTATGACTACAACCTTGACGGCATAGCTGATTCTATCGACACCTATACTTATGATGCTAATAGCAACCAGACATCCGAGAGTGTTGACTACAACGGCGACGGTATTGCTAATTCTATCAAAACCTATACTTATGATGCCAATGGCAACAAGACATCCGAAAGCTATGACAACAACGGCGATGGCATCGCTGATGTTGCCAGAACCTATACTTATGATGCCAATGGTAACCAGACATCCGAAAGCTATGATAACAACGGCGATGGCATAGCTGATTCTATCGACACCTATACTTATGATGCCAATGGCAACAAGACATCCAAAAGCTATGATAACAACGGCGATGGCATTGCTGATGTTGCCAGAACTTATACTTATGATGCTAATGGCAACCAGACATCCGAAAGCTATGATAACAATGGCGATGGCATCGCTAATTACACCACAATTTATAACTATGGACGCGCTACCGCCAGCTATGACTTTAACAATGATGATGTAATTGATGCGGTTGGTAGTTACATCTATGATTTTAGTGGTAAGGATTTTAGTGGCAAACTGAAATCACAGGAGTTTGACAATAATCGAGATAGCATCACTGATGAGGTGACTGCTTACAGCTACGATGCTAACAACAGACTAGCAGCACAGGTAGTTGACAAAAATAATGATGGCGTCGGTGACGAAATTACCAGTTACAACTATGATGTTAATAGCAAACTGACTACAGCAGATATTGACAATAACAGCGATGGTATTATTGATACAGTTGCCAGTTATTTATATGATGCCAATGGTCAACTGCTCAGTACAACCACCAACGATGCAAATGTACCGAATAAAACCCTATACGGTAGCAATGAAGATACACTTACTGGTGGAACTGGCAATGATCAAATTTTCGGGAAAAACGGCAACAATAAACTATTTGGATTAGCAGGAAATGACTTACTAGTTGGTGAGAACGGTAATGACATCCTCAACGGCGGCGCTGGTGGTGATATTTTTACAGGCAGTAGTGGCACTGATAACTTTGTATTTAACAGCCTGAGTGATTCGCTGCTGTCTAGTTTTGATAAAATTACTGATGTAAACATCTCTGAAGACAAAATTGATGGTCTGAATGCAGTTTCAGCCGATAATTTTGTTCAACTTGGCAATGTTGTAAATCTGAATCTTTTCGATGTACAACAGATATTAACTGCAACTGCTTTTGTGGCTAAAGGTGCGGCAACTTTTACCCTTGGTACAGGCAATAATGGGCGGACTTTTTTGGCACTTAATGACAATATTAATGGATTTTCTGCCCTCAGTGATGCCGTGATTGAGATTAGTGGCTACAAAGGCAATTTAACTGACTTAGCCATTGTCTAAACCATGCGTTATCGATTGAATGAGAACACCAAAATCCTGACCGAACAATTCGCAATTCGCAGTGACGCTCCTTCTCCCAAAGGGAAACGCTACGCGAACGTCGCTAACGCTGCGAAGAGAGCAATTCGCAATTGCGAACGAAATTGGTAATTAATTCATTTAGGGTACAAGCCCCTCAATTTATTGATGAAACAACAAAACACGTAGTATCAATATTCAACGGAACGCATTCATGCGTGGGGAAAGAAATTGCGTTAGCGCAGCGGGGCGTAGCCCCGCAAGGAATTGGAGATACGGGATGGGGGGCTAGCACTACAATCATTAAAGCATTGTGACAAATATAATTTCATTATCAATCCCTGTGGTTAGGGATTAATCATGGACATCGCTTATACCGAACTGCGATCGCTTCTCTACGGGATAAACTTGCCATCACTTCTATTGTTGAAGCTGCGGCTGCATATTTTTTATGCAATTGTTGTGGAGTGATGAAGGTACTTATTCCGCCGCGCCCGTCGTAAATCCTGAAAAATGGTCGCATGAGGCGATAGTTGGGCGGTTAAATATGCGGTCGGAGCGGATGCAGAAACTCACGCGTTGCGGCGAATTCGGGGCAGAATCCGGGCTTTGACTTCTTGCAAGAGTGTTGGGATGATCCGGCACTCGTGATACAGCACTTCCGGCTATTATGAAGCACAATTTTACCTATATCCCTTTCCTATCATAACTTTTGAGACTGTGTGCGTACCTCATAGCAGGCGGAAGTGCTGTATCACCGTTATGCAGGCACAGCACAGGTTAGTGGTGATGGCGGCAATATCACTAAGCTAATAAGCATTTAAGTTGCATAAACCCAGGGCTAGATCCGCTTACCACGAGCGAGTCAGTCTGGAAAAATGAATGACGATTAGCCTACCTCCTCCGGTATCGGCTGGAACTTGCCCAATAACTCTTGCGAAACCAAAAGCGATCGCTAGCACAGATAGCCGCAGAAGCGGGTTTTGGCAACCAGAGTCACATGATATCTGTGTTTCAACGAATTCTACATACAACTCCAAAGCGTTATCAGCAAAGAATGAGTAGTAAATTTCCCGCACAGTGATGGAAGAAGGTAGCCTTGTTTTGTCACTCTAGGCAGAGGAAAAGTAGAAATCAGGGTGAAACAGGAAAATAAAGATTGAACTGGTGAGGTTATAAATAATAGATTTAAGTTTAGAAAAGTTAGAATAGTTTAGATTCATTTCATCTAACACAGATATAAAGTTAGTTCTACTTTCTCGATACAAACTGTCTGCAAGTACTAAGCTAAATTTAAAGCCCATTGGCTTGAGCTTTCGCATTAGGATTGCTGCTATTTGTGGCTTGGTCAGGTATTTATCAAGAAAGGCAGAGGGCAGGAGGCAGAAGGGAATACTGCTTTCTGCCCTCTGCCTGTGACCAAAGGGAACAGGGGTCTAAAAGTCAAGTTCAAACACAACGAACTAAGCATCCTGTTGTCAAGAAGAAGTCAAAATCAATACTCGCTAAAGTAAAAGTCGCGTAAATTTTTTTAGGCTTTAGGCGTCTAACTCAGTCTGACTCAGTTTGTAAAATAACTCGGGTAATTTCTGATGACTAGTTTTTTGGTTCGCGAGTATGACTCGCGAACCAACTTCTTTTTGTCCAAAGTTCAATTTAAATATAATTACAATTCTTCTCCTTGCACCGCGACACTCTCGCAGCTTTACACCCTAAAGATCACCAGATTAGGAATTGTGGTTTACAAGCGTGCCATTTGGGTGGGAGTCAAAACTTGAGCAGCTAAACGGATCTGGAAACAATACGATAGTATCTGAATAACCTAAGTTTTGTTAGACAAAGGCGGATTCATGTTGCAAGAGATTGCTGGTCAAACTACTTTTTCTGACTCATTTCCATATTTAGTTGCAGCTTTAGGCACTACTGTCACAGTTGGAGTATTTGGTTGGCGGTGGTGGAAACAAAGGAACACTTACAAATCTCTACAGTCTCTTCCCTCTCCTCCCAAACACTGGCTATTAGGAAACATCCCTCAAGTATTAGCAGCAGTCAAAGATAAGAAATACTTCCAATTATTGTTTGATTGGAGCCAACAGCTAGGACCAATGTATGTTTACTGGGCTGGCGATCCAGTTCTCATTTTGAGTAAGCCAAAAGTTATCGAAGACACTATTGTCAATGGAATGAGAGACGGTAGCCTAATTAGGTCACAGCGAACGAGCAAAGCTTGGAACGATATTGGTGGGCCCATTCTTTTAGGTCAAAGTGGAAGTGAGTGGCAGTGGCGACGCAAGGCTTGGAATCCGGAATTCAGTTCTAGCGGTCTCTCCAAATACGTAGAAATTATTAACTTAGCTGGTGAACAAGTAATCGAAAAAATTCAGTCAACTGCCTCGCCAAAAGAAGTTCAGGTAGATCCTCTGTTTGTAGAATTAACAATGAAGGTGATTTCCTGTCTAGTACTAGGGATTCCTGTGGATAAAAACATTGCTAGCCATGAAGGACAACCCCTTGATGTTCCTAAGGTGTACGAGGCGATGTCTATTGTAGGCTATCGGTTCCTACGGGTAGCTACTGGCGAGAAGATATGGATGAAATATCTGCCAACTAAGAATTCACGAGATTATTGGGCAGCAAGGCGATATTTAGAGGAGTTTATTACTCCCCGTGTAGACTTAGCTTTACAGATGAGAGAACAAAATCAGACCGATTTAGCACAGGTAAGTCCTTTGTTCCAGCAATCTATGTTAGTGAAAATAGCTACCAAAGAACCGAAATACAATCGGGAAGCACTCATAGCAGAAGTGATTGAACTTTTAATCGCTGGTACTGACACTACGGCTCATACTTTATCCTTTGCAATAGCAGAGTTGACTTTAAATCAAAAGGTTTTTCAGCAGGCACAAGCTGTTGTTGACCAAGCTTGGGAAAATCAGGGCAGTATTAATGCAGAAAGCCTTAAGGAATTAAATTACATCCGCGCTATTATCAAGGAAACTTTGCGCCTTTATTCCGTTGCATCAGGCTCGACTTCATTGGAGGCTCAACGTGACATTGTTATTGAGGGCAAGGCTATTCCTCGTGGCACGAAAATATTTTGGTCAATGCTTGCTGCTGGACGAGATCCAGAAGTTTATTCCCATTCTGAGGAATTTCTGCCGGAGCGTTGGTTAGACAAGAATAAAGAAATTAGTCAATTGCCAATGATAGACTTTGGCTCAGGTTCTCATCGTTGCTTGGGAGAGCATCTGTCAATGCTGGAAGCGACTGTGATGCTGGCGCTACTGCTGCGTTACTTTAACTGGGAGTTGGTCAACGGTCGTTCATCTGTGTCACAGCTACAGCAGAATCTTTTGATTTATCCCTTAGATAGAATGCCAGTGCGCTTTCAGTTGAGAAGGTAGTAATAATTACAACACTTGATAGGAGAGCAGGGAAAGAACGGCGTTGCTGAATCAAAATATGAATCAGGCGATCGCTGGACATTCGCCCTTGATTTCTTCTGAGTGGCACTGATTTTGAAACAGTGGTGGAAGAAAATTATCTTCCACCATTCTACTTACGCCGCTACCAACTCCTGACGAACTTGCGGCAGTTCAATCGGAGCAGTGACACTAGACAGTGCTTCTACAGCCTCCCTGACGCTCCAATACTTCATCCCATCGCTACGCTGCCAATAGTAAGTCTTGGGGTCGTTTTCCCATGACTCATCAATGTTCCTGACCTTGAAGACAATTCCTAAGAAATTACCATCTAGATATACGTTGTGAGCCGTCTGAAGGTCAGTGCGTCCTACATAGGTCAGTCGGTAGTTGTCCACTGGTTCGCACAAGTCTTCTGCACGAGTCCCGCGATATCCACAATTACCGCACCCATGTCCACCACAATCTGGACAGATGGCAGCAGGCATATTCCACTTCGGCAGTGTAAAATCCCATTCAGATGGTGGGGTTAATATTCGAGCCTTGTGAGATATATAACAACCAGCATGACCGATTACCTTATCAGAATGGTATTGGATGCTCAACGATAACCAATCACAATCACCCAACAAGCTAATTTTCTCAGCAGCTTGTTTCAATTCTTTATCTTCCTTGTGATTGCGCTCTACTGGAGCAGAAAGATTCGCTTTAACCTCTGCAACAGCGCGTTTGAAAGATTGTTTGTGGTAACGAGCATAACCGTGGGTCATTTTTACCCACACGATATCATCACTGTTGATCCAGATAGTCACTACATCTTCGGGCTGGCAGTTTTTGGAGTAGTCCGACTGATTGACGATGGTTGCAATGATTTGGCGATCGCGTGTGGTCAAGGGATCTTTTGTTGGCGTAGGGGCTAAATTTTGTGTCATCATTAGAAATTGCCTCTTCTTTAGTAGGTTGGGGCATAAGGGCGATCGCACAGTTTTGCCGACGGAGCGATCGTCCTATATTTATTAGTCAGTTTGTTGTGCTTTCAGCACAACACTCTCAATTCAGATTTGGCGAAGCCTCATATTTTATGCTCTAAGCCAGTGGCTAGAGCTACCAAGCAGGATACACAGTGGTCAAGTGACAGGCAGCTTTAACAGTTTTAAAAGCCAAGAGTCATCCTGTTTGGCATTTTTATTAACCGAACCCGTTTTTCCAATGTGTACCCCTCACCTTCTCTGGTTGTGCCAGTGCATCAGCTACCCCTCAATCGGTACTTCCGGTTCTCTTGTCATAGTTCAGTGATAAGCGCTGCTTTATTTTTTTGGGAGGCTAGCGCTTTTTCCTCCCTTACAATTTCTATTATTGCAATTCCGACTGGCTTTTGTCAAGTTGCAATGTAGCTTTTATCGGAACATGAAGAGCATATACTGGAATTAAGTCAGACAAGTTAAGAGAAAATCCTTCACAGATGGCAAGAATATGCTGGGTGTTTATCCACTTGGCCTCTCCTTTTAATAGCCGATCTACATTTTGTCTTGAGACTTCAATGCCCATCTCTCCAAGCTTTTCGGCTATAGAACGCCTAGTTTCATCTACCAACAGCATTCTTAATTTTTTGGCTCTCGTTTCGTCCCAATTAATGTACGGAACCTCCTGTATAGGCACTAGCACTATTTTTTCCTCGCTCATCTTTCTCCATTATGCTATTCCAACTTGACAAAAGCAATCGCTCCTAGCATAATAATAAGTGTTTGAAAGTGGAAAGCGATCGCTTGCTCAGATGCTATGCGATTACTTCAACCTATCTAACTGGAAAAATACAGCTATGTTTAAACAGTTTTGCAGCTAATCCTCCTAACTTGAGTGAGCATTTAGCTTTTCCAACAGAAACTCATTGCTACTGCTATAACAATTAATATCTCTCCCCTTTACCTAGCTGATATTCGACAGAGAAGCGATTCTGACTTTTCACGGGAAGTCCTCAAGCCTCGAAACAACGTGGCTTTTTCCACAGGCTAATTCTCAATAGCTCTAAGTTAATGATAATGGCTAACGTAAAAATAAGGATTTGGAAAAGCTAAAAATGGCGTTTTCCAGATGCCGTGAAAAGTCAGCTCAATTGGTGGTGCATCTGGTAATTGTTCGCCAATTTCTTTGAGCCAATAAATAATCGTTGTATGATAGCGAAGCGTTAGCGAGTCCGCGAGCGTCTGAACCCCTTTGTCTCGCTCAATTGCTCGGAATCCCATCCCATTCACATATAATCTTAAACACTCAAGTTTTATCTCATCTGAATATCCCTTTGGTGGGCTATAGACATCGATAAATTGACGGCCACAACTGACACAAATGTGATTTTGCGTACCTCTCCGTTTACCATTTTTTCTAATGTCAGTAGACTCACAGTATGGACAATGCACGGTAGAACTCCTTAATTCATCCCTATATTATGCAACGCCACAAATCCTTGTTGCAGGTGCTGCCAACATACTATAAATTTGACACAAGTTGAGTCAGGGGAATACGAATAATAAACTCAGCACCAACTCCTGGTTGGGAAATGCATTCTAAAGAACCACCATGTTTTTGTGTGACAATTTGGTAACTAATAGCCAGTCCCATCCCTGTACCTTGTCCAACAGTCTTGGTGGTAAAAAAGGGATTAAATATTTGTTTTAAAGTATCTTCTGGGATTCCTAGTCCATTGTCGGCAATGCTAATAGTGACTTGATCTGGTTCTAGTAATTGGGTGCGAATATAAATTCGGGGATTATCGAATATATTGAATTTTTTTGTTGTCCATCGACCTCTAAGGGCTGAATCTTCTAAAGCATCAAGCGCATTCACTAAAATATTCAGAAATACTTGGTTTAACTGCCCAGGATAACATTCAACTAAGGGGAGGGTACCGTATTCTTTGATCACTTCAATTTGGAGGCGCTTGTTAGCAGGGTTGAGGCGGCTTTGGACGAGCATTATCGTACTATCAATTCCCTCATGAATATCAACTGCTTTCATTTCAGCCTCGTCTAAGCGTGAGAAAGTCCGCAGAGAAAGAACAATATTTTTAATCCGCTCTGCTCCCATGAGCATCGATTTGAATAATTTAGGAAAGTCTGACCTCAAAAAATCTAGTTCAATGAGATTTGTAAACTCCTCAATTGCCTCGATTGATTGGGGATAATGGCTTTGGTAAATATCTAATAGTGAAAATAAATTTTGGGTGTATTCATCAGCCGATTTGAGATTGCCGTAAATAAAGCTAACTGGGTTGTTAATTTCATGGGCAATTCCAGCTACTAATTGCCCCAAACTGACCATTTTCTCATTATGAATTAACTGAGCTTGAGCCTGCTGTAAGTCTTTGAGAGCTGTAGCGAGTTCTTCTTTCTGACTTTGAGTTTGTTTGAGTAATTCTGCTTGCTGTAATGCTACACCTAGCTGAGAAGCAATTTGGCTAAGTATATATACTTCATCTGTTTGCCATTTTCGAGGTGCATCGTTTTGGTAAACTCCTAGCAGCCCCCAAAGTTGTTGACTTTGATAAATAGCAGCAATCACGTAAGCTCTTGCCTGGCATTGCTCTAAAATTTTCAGGTAGCACTTACTAAAGCCAGCCCTGTAAACATCGTCACAAACACGGTAAGTTTCATTTTGAGAAAAGCGCCCTCCCTGCGTATCTTGTAAATAAGTATCTACAATTGGAGGAATAGATAACTTTTTTAAGCTACATTCACTGATATTTTCTACTAATTGTGGTTGATGCGCTTGCTGCTGGATTAAAGGCAACCACCCTTGTGCTAAGGATTCAGAGACAACTTTGCCACTCCAATCTGGATTGAAACGATATAAAATTACACGATCAGAGTTGAACAATTGCCTAATTTCTTGAGTGGTTGTCTGAAAAATATATTCTAAGTCAAGAGATTGACGGATTTTTTCAACGGTGATAGCAACAATTTTCTGAGAATCTGCTGCTTTGAGTGTTTCTAGTTGTAGTAATTCTACAGGCTGATGACTGGCTTTTTCTAAGTATTTCTCGGGCTTTAACATAATTTCAATAAGAGTTTAAGGGAATTAAAAAGTAGTCTAGTTAAAGTTTAAAAATGATTCCTAAAAACTACTTACATTTTTTGTTAACAAGTACGATTTATAGCTAGGGTTTCAACTATTAATAGTCTCCTAGAATTAAGCCAATAGTGATTCTAAAAATTGCCATGCTTAAGGCAAGAGCATAGCTACATTTAATTTTGTTGCTAATATTTGTTGCTAATACTCGTATCATTAGTCATCCTTAATAACCATCTTTGGAAGTTTGACTCAATAACCAAACAATTCGCAATTCGCAGTTAAATACGAGAAATCGTTTAATTGCTTAATTGTTAATTAGTGGGTTTCAAGCCCCCACTGATTTTTTGAATCAGTGGTCCTAAATCAGTGGTGGTTTCAAGCCCCCACTGATTTTAATTGCGTAAAGCCTGCGGCATGGCTGCGCTTAGAGCGGAGCGGGGCGTTAGCCCATTGCTCTCTTCACAATTGCGAATTGGGTTGACGACATCGCTGGAAACTGACGGCAAATCTGAGCCTTGATTCTGAGAAGCCATAATGATACTAGACGCAACAATAATCAACTCTTACCTAGAGTTCCCTTGTTTTACTTCAAAATTAAAATTCTGCTGGAAAATTGCAGTGTAATTGACTCAGGAAGACTACAGATGTAAAATGTTCGAGTGCGTATACCAGTAGTAGTCAAGGTATCGGACTGAGCGATACCCTTATTTAATTGTATAGGTGCAAGCCTAGTAGCCTACCAACCGTTGCATCATTGGGTGATGGCTGGGAAAAGGGGTTCATGTTAAAGGAGAAAGGGCTAAAAACATTAGTCCCATTACCTCTTGTCCTTAAAAGAGCCAACTTCACCAGAGCAACTACTAGATCAATTTTGTGATCCATTTGTGGACATTGGGTTAGCCAATAACCCAATTTCCCCACCCCAGATTTCCGGTAGCATTCACGTTCGCAAAGCGTCTCTGAAAGAGAAATGTGCCATTCGTATCGCCCAATAATCTCCCACCAGACGATATAACTGTGACCATTAGTGAGAGGTTAGAATGATTACACAAACGTCTGTGAGGGTACGGAAAAAGGGGATAAATCCAGCGATTGAGACTGCTTTTAGTAGGGCTTTAACATCTTCTAAATCTTGATTCTCTTTTGTGACAGCAGTTTCAAGATTTTTGGTTATTTTTGCATAAAGCACAAAACTCTAACTGAAGAATATTACATAACAAACTTTTATATAAAGCAAGGGCTTTTTCGCAGTCGTAAGTTATAGCCGAATCCTGCGTTCATCAAGCAAGTAAGGCATCACTGAGTAACAGTCAAATCGGATTATGGTAGAAAATTTTGAGGCTGCACAATCTTCAGACCACAGAACAAAGATAGATATTATCTTTAAGGGATTAACAATACTTATAGTTGATGACGACAAAAATCACCTGAGTTTAATAAGCTATTTTTTTTGTAGATATGGAATTAATGTAATATTGGCAGATAATGCCTCGTTAGCATTGGAACTAATTCAACAACACGCAGTGGATTTATTAATTTGTGACATTGCAATGCCTGGAAAAGACGGCTATTGGTTAATGCAGAAGATTAGGTCACTACCACTCTCATCAATTAGAGAAATCCCGGCAATTGCTTTAAGTGGCGTTTCTTTTGAGGAATGCTATGAAAAAGCGCTTGCATCTGGGTTTCAAACTTATATTCAAAAGCCTTCAAATCCTAAACACTTAATGGAAGAAGTAGCAAAATTACTATAGTAGTTTGAGGTACACTTGTAGTATTTAAATACCGGCTTGGGAAGCAAGTGCATGATGTTGTTTACGCCAAGTATGAGGAGGTAAGCCATGATGTTGGCGAAACTGGCGAGAGAAATGAGATACATCTTGGTATCCTAATGCTTTGGCAATTTGCTCTACTGTCTGCTCGCTATTTTGAAGTAACAATCGCGCTCCTAGCATCCGACGTTTGACGATCCAGTTGTTTACAGTTTCTCCTGTTTGCTTTGCGACTCTATTAGTTAAATAAGCAGGAGAGTAACCAAGTGCTTGTGCTACATCACACAGACTAATTCCTTCATGATAATGGGCTTCTATAAACTCAAACATTGCTTTTAATTCTGGAGCGTTGGGAAAGATTGATGTTTCCTGGACAATTACTGAATTCTTCGTTGCAGACACGGAGTTAAAAGCTTTCTGAAATTTAGTAGCGCACCAGGATTGAAGAAAAGTCTGTCTCTGTAAGCGGATATTAATCGCTTTAAGTAGCTCGTCTAATGTTGATGGTTTGCCCGGATTTCTCACAAACTCAGAAAAAAGCGGAGCTTCAAACTGATAAAATGTATATATGGTAAGCATTTGAGCAGTTTTAACCGATGAATCTACCCGCAACGCGATCGCTCCCAAAACAGT
>JAESFO010000668.1_pt1 | contig 17067 bp, 27 predicted proteins | sample 9269421 | NCBI WGS metagenome assembly JAESFO01 (sample SAMN14502839, study PRJNA617101) | algae metagenome | isolation source: Nostoc desertorum CM1-VF14 and co-occurring heterotrophs from rocky... | place: USA: Clark Mountains, San Bernardino, California | collected 2000-06-05 | reverse complement strand
GTATCGTTATACAAACAGATAGCTTGATAAGACCTGCGGATTTTTTCTACAGCCGCTAAGGTAGCTTTGCTCCCCCATACCTCAGCATCGGTTTTGGCTTGCCAGTCAATCTCTTCTTTGATGGGTGCAACCTTGGCAACTGTGGCAGTAACAGCAGGTGCTATAGCCACATTTTGAGTTAACTTGTTCACCACCTCAATAATTTTTTTCTCTAGTCGCGGTCAGCATTTTCGTCTTGGAACCACGCTATACCGAGTTTTTCAGGATGTTGGTTGGTTGCACCGTCTATTTCTTCGGTGCAACCCGTTGTAGTGCGCTCTGACACCAAGCACTTAGTTGATTTATCATTATTTGAGGCAGTTGATGCTTTCATTGAAGCTGGACTGACAACACAAGAAGAGATTGACCAGACGATTGCCCAAATAAGGGCATTGGCTGCTGACGAAACAACAATATTTTGCATCCCTCGCGTCACGCAGGTTTGGGCGCAAAAATAAGTTTATTGTTCCGGTTCCGGTTTCAAAAAATGCGATCGCTCTCCTAAACTCGTTAACAGCTTTATCTCACTTCAGTTGTGGGGGATAATCAGCTAGTCGGCACGCTCCCCGTAATACCCTTGGAAGACAACCAGCTAAACCTATTTCCAGAAGTGAAATCCATACCAGCACGTAAAGCAGAGACATTGGTGATGAGTGCTGATGCCCTGCTGAAGTGGAAATCTCAGATTTTGCACTATCAGCAAGGGGTGAGGGAAAGTCAGCCACCACAGCAGACGGCATTATTTAATCTAGCCCCGGCGCACTGCGACCCAGACCGGATTGATCCGTTGCAGTTACAGGTGCGATCGCTTTCGTTCTGGAGGATGCCAGCTGATAGCCCCGGCGATGCGTGTCTGTACTTCATCGTTGACTCTGCGGCTGACCTGATTTTATATGTGGGGGAAACTTGCAGAAGTAACAAGCGCTGGAAAGGGATTCACGCCTGCAAGGATTACATAGCAAGCTATCAGGACTTACATTATCGCTATGGGTTGCAAACAGCAGTAAACGCCGCTTTTTGGTGGGATACGCCTATTGAACGACGCTCACGGCAAGAATTAGAATTGAACTTGATTTTGAAGTGGCGATCGCCGTTCAACAAAGAGAATTGGGAGCGCTGGGGGCAACCGTTTGGGTAGAAAAAGTAAAGTTTAGTATCAAAGTAAATCCCCTCTTTTAATAGAGTGATAACTTATTAATTGAAGCCCTATAGCTTCATAGGCAGATTTGACAGCCTGTTTGTTCAATTTAATAAGAGGTAAAAACGCTGTTGTATTGCAATCTGTCTCGTCAACTAACAACAACACCCAACTCGAACGCTGATATTTCCTCCTAGTGGTAAACAGAGGGCGCTGTAACTGATTGCTTAGTAGACTTTAATCAGTACAACCCTGAACGATGGATGTGAGGAAATAACTAAGTGAGTAGAGCTTGGGTGTTGTTGTTTTGGGAATATATATAAGCAACGCTTAACTGCACTATCCCCTTCAACAGCAGAATAATTAGTTGATTATTATTGAATTTATATTCGGGTTTACCGAACCGCAAAAATCAAGTTAACCGTAATCTTCTTTTAGGTCTACTAAAGTGCGGTAATCATCCTTTTATTAGGTGATGAGAACCGAATGTACAGAGTTTTAACCATACTTATTATGAATACATAAGCACAAAACCAAGTGCAAAAACCATTAAATAATAGCTGAATTTTTCCGAAAAAGAGTTATGGCACTAGTTCGTTACAACCCCTGGCAAGAATTGAACACTTTAGAACGTCACATCAACAGCTTATTTGCAGATACCAGAGTCCCATCTGCACGGTTGGAAAAAGGCTTTATCAGAGTTCCGGCGGCTGAACTACAAGAAACTGATGATGCTCTGCATTTGAAGCTAGAACTACCAGGACTTGAAGCTAAAGACCTAGATATTCAAGTTACCCAAGACGCTGTTCACATTAGCGGTGAGCGCAAGTCCCAAACTCAAACCGAAAACAATGGTACTACAAGAAGTGAATTCTACTATGGTAAGTTCCAACGTGTAATTCCTCTATCTGCTCGGATTCAAAATACCAATGTCACCGCAGATTATAAAGACGGTATCTTGAATTTGACACTGCCAAAAACTGAGCAAGAAAAGAACAAAGTTGTCAAGGTGAATCTTGAACTTCCTGCTGCATAGTCTGAAACTTTTCTACCTCCAATGATTGATTGAGATAGCTAAGAGCTTGGTTCTAAGATGACCAAGCTCTTTTGTATGCGATGTCTACGACGGGCTATGCCTACGCTATTGGTTTTCCTCTAAGAATTTGGTAGGTTGGGCGATCGCTTTGCGCCATCGTCTACCAGCTATATCCCATCTCTACAAGTTTCCTCTAAGAATTACTGCTAAAACGGTGTGGTATTGAAATTAAGTTCTTGCCAACCACTTTCCAAGTGCTAAATCTATTAGTGATTCTAACGAATTAGAAATTTTACAAGTATCCCGCAAGTTGCTATACCAGTTAATTGGAAGAGGGATTAATGATTTATATGAAAGACTTTGCCTCAAATGAGGTCGTTTTTCTCGTGGCACAGCATCCCATTGGAATTGTAGCTTCATCTTGCCCAAGCCTTCCGGCACATGACCAACATCAGTAACAGAAGCACCGTCTGTCCATAATCTAATTCTGCCAATCACTTCTTTACTATTACCAAATAATGAACTTGGCACAGGCAACCACAGGAATATAATCAGCTTGCGAGTTTTAGATTGATAGCATAGTTCGGCTACTGGTTTAGCTTTACCTCTGCCATATCTAATAGTATTCCTACCTTCAATTTCTTCTTTGATTCGCCCATCAAAGCCAAGAACTTTCTCTCTAAGCCTGAGAATTGCTTGTTGTTCTTCTCCAGTGCAAGCACCAAGCCAATCTAAAAGTAATTGCGGTGGTGCTGGAATATTGCTTGATACAGTGCTAATGTCAAGTTCCTGATAGGGAATCGGAATTGACCAAGTTTGATTAGTATCAGTATCTTGCAGTTGTAAGTGAAAATTTTGATTAATCTGGGCAACAGTAACCTGCAAAAAATCGACTATCAACTTTGTGTGTTTGCGGTCAACCAAATTATGTCTGTGAAATGAGGGTGCGATCGCAAGTAACCGGACAGGCTGGCTGTAATCAATTTGCTCTGAAAATGGTTTCTCATCTAATAAATTGTCATAATACCGAGTTAGTTGTTGAACAATATATCTATCTTCAGTATTTTTGAGTTCTAAAATTACTAATTGTCTTATCTCGTTAAGTGCTAAGATATCGCAGATTTCGCCCTTAACAGCATATTGTCGTTTTAAAGGTTTTAAGCCTGATAATTGCTGTAGGTTATCCCAAACAAAATCCTCTAATGCTGCTTCTGATGCAAATTCCCAACTAGAACCTCTTTTACGTAGTGCTGCACCAGCTAACATATCTTCGTCACTGCAATATTAATAAAGTAATGAGTATTATGACATAACACTAGCGCACCCAAAACTGTTTCACTCAGGCACATTTACAGAAGAGTGAAATATGGGATGAAGTGCGTGAGTTGGAAATCCTTCTCGTAATAGCTGGTGTTCATTCATATAGTCATTATCTAGGATTCCATAGCATTTAGTTTTTTGGGCTATTTCCCTTAGAAAATCATCGGTGAAGACTACTCCAAAATAAGCACTACCTTTAAACCGCTCACCTATCCAAGTTGGATCAATTAATTCTCCATCATTATTTACTAGCCAAGCATGGGATACAGCTATATCAACATCATCACTAATAGCAAATCCCTCACAGTAGTTTAGGTTTGGATACCTCAAAAATCCTTTTAAGCAGTTTTCAAAGCAAGCTTTAAGTTCACCTTTAAACGGTGATTTTACTTTTGTTACAAAAGGCTGTCCATGTTCTAAAACTAATCGTTGTGTACTTTTGTATTGAAAGTCAGAACGTGTGTTAAGTTTATCAATCAATTCTGCTTGTTCTTTTAATATTGATAGCAGACGGTCTAAGTTACTGCTCATTATTTAAATACTTTTTTGCTAGTTCTTTTTCAAGTTGTGGATTTCGGTGTTCGATGATTTGTATGAGGCTGACTAGCCGATTGAACCAGTATTCACGAATTGCATCAATTTCTAAACAGGCATAGTTGATTGACAATTTTTCATCTGAGTTGGGTGATGTAGCTCCAGATGCTGCTGCTTTTTTAGCTTTTTTCATTTCCCCAGCACAAAGCGCATACTCAGCCTCTATCGTCTTCTGAAATTCCTGAGCAATATTTAGCTGTTCTGGGGTCATGTATCTCTGATTTTTAAATACTTCATTTATCGCTTCTTTATTACTCATAAACTTAAAATTTTTGTATCTACAAAACTCTGAAGATTGTAATTATTAGATTAAATAATACATCATAACTAATGTCCAAGATGTTATATTTTTATTATCTAAATATTAAACCACCAATACTTATGTAATCCTCTCAGTTTTGAATTTGCATTACTATGTTCATCCGCCCATGTTAGTGTACTATCATCACCACAAACATAACCAGAGCCACCAAATTTACTCTGTCCCTCATCTATTATTTCCATCATCACTTTAATAATTGCTCTTTCACTCACAGAAATTTCGTAATGTTCCAAGAGTAAATTTTTAATATCTTTAGCACAAACACCATCAAAAAATCTTGGCTTTTCGTTCAGAATGTTAATAATAAGGTTTTTCAGTTTTTCGGATTTCATTCTTTTGCATAGACATTTCTATATTTTTATTTTATACGTATTATTGTAATTCCAAAAATCATTCTATAGGTTTTAGCCAACCAACACATTTTTCATAATGAAATTCTTCATCTTCACAGTTAGCAACTCTAGTAACCTCTTCTTGATGATGAAGATAAGAGAAAGAGCCGAAATATCCTTGTTTTATAGAACCATCCTCTAATAATAAGAGATAAGTTCCATAATCTTCTGGTAGCCCTTCAATTATTTCAAATTTTAATATTTTATTTGACATTTTAATTTTCCTTAAAGAATCGCTAAAATCCTTTTTCTTCTAACTGTCTGAGTTTTTCTAACTTCCGATTTAGGAGTGAAGCATCACTTTCTGGTTCAGCATTGTCATCCACTGCGCGTTCCTCTTCCAGCCATTCCAACAGTTCAGCTTTCGGACGAAATGACATTATAGGGCGCTTCTGGTTGTAATTTTCTTGAGCTTGGTAAAGTGCATCACGATTGGCTTCATTCCATCGCTGCTGAGAAGATTTTTCTTTTCCATTATCAGTAATTTCTGGCATTACCTCAATTTTGAGATAGCCTCCTTTACTCTTAAACTGCCAATTTTTGTTGTAATAATCGAAGTGTTTTTTAGCTCCTTTTTCTGTTTTCCATCGCTTGCACAAATGGAAACTTTTATTGATAAAAGCATATTCAAGATTAGAGTCAAATGTGTATAGCCAACCCAAAGGCTTATCTTCTTTGGTATAGCAACGATATCCGTAGTACATCAGCCAAACTTTTTAGTATTATTCAATGGTAAACAGTTCTTTGTCATTTTCATTGCCAGAGTATTTGTTATTACGAAGTATTACTTTTATGGAAAACTCACTGTCTGCAAAATATTTTTTAGTTTTATCCAACAGTTGTTCTAAATCATTGTCTTCTAATATTTTTAAAGTTCTGACGTACTCAGAGCGAGTTTTGAAAGTAGTTGTTGGAACTTTTAGCATCCATACATTACTCCGAGCTTTCCTAGAATAGTCGGAGTAAATCAGAACATACCCCCATTTTTTAGCCAATTCTAGAATCTGATTTTTAAGCATGAGTAGTTATTCATGTCTGTTTTATATATCTGTTAATAAAATTTAAATTCCTAACACAACATATTTTAGCCATATTTAACTCAAGTACGGCTTAAATTTTTGATGTAAATCCTCATCAGATACACTAGTCCACTCCTTTACCTTTTTCCAAGCTTCAGTAAAAACTTCTTGGCATTGCTCACCATTAGTTTGTTTCCAAAAAATACATATATTTTTATTGCCAACTCTTTTGAAAGCTGTACTGGAAGGCATGGTTTGTGGTAAAGCGTAAGCTGAGATAGTTACTTTATCGCTAGATAATTTTTGTTTCTGGTCAATCGACCACTGAGGTTCTTCGCCTTTTTTCCATTGAGTTTCGCGTGGAAAGATACGCCAGTCCGTTACCTCAAGGAGGACGCGATATTGTTTACCGTGAAATGTATGTTTAAGGGTATGAGCCATAGTAATTTAATCAATAGGTTCGTGTTCGCTAAGATATTTTTTGATAATTTGCTTAATCTCTGACTCCATTACATCCATGTGACCATCGACATCAGCATACCAGCCGTATTTATTGAGTATTTGAATGGCAGCTTGTACTGCTTCTTGAATAGCAATTTGACGTTGACCTTCAGGAGTAGCAAGATATGCTTTATATTCTTCTTCTTTCTTCTGCTTAAATGCTAATGATTTATCTATAATTGCCTGTGCTTTTTCTACCGAGCAAAGAAATGTCGCGTCAATTATTTCTATTCCTACCTCATATCCTTTTGGGTTGTAGCGTTTACCGTTTTTTAACGTGATATACCCAGTGGGAGAAACTTTAGCTATTTCTTCAATTTTGGCTTTAGCTCCTCTATTATCATCGTGATAAAATACGCCTATTTTTTGATTTGGTTTTAGTTCTGTGGTGTTCATCAATTAAAGTCGTAAATATTTATTTGAGGAGTTGTAATTATGTCAGATTAGCTCATTTTTTTAACTTCTTCATCTACTACCTCTTCTACACTTTCAACTTTTCAATCAGGTGGTTCTCCAGATAATGCATATTGTGCCGCCTCATCCTTATTTTCAGCAGTCACCTCTATCTCGAAATATTCTTTCCTTGATACCTTTACAACAAAATTTTTCATATAGCAGTCGTTAATTTTAGTGTCAATTAGTAGGATTATTGGTCACGACATCAAACTCAGTTCCAACAGTGCTTCACTTCGGGTTAACAACTTGCCAGTGTAAGGAGACAGCCAACACAAACCCGGAGGTTGACAGTTTTCTTCCCGCCGCCATCCGGCATCACGTAATGTTTTCTCTTTGCGATCGCACTCCATAACCAAAGTAATAATTTCCTTTGCCTCGGTCAGCCTATCTACACGTTTGATGTTAGTTCTGTGATAACCGTTGTGAAACGGTGTAAGCCCGCTTTTATCTTCAATCAACCAGCCCGAACTGGTGTTACTCCGTCCGGGCATACCGTTTGAGTAATAGGTATTGCGGACGTAAAATCTACCATCAGGAGTAAGATATTCACCTGCCTCGATACGTTGCAGTTTCATGATGCTTCTAATAGGAATGGTCAGAATGTGTGATCGCTTACTCTTAATATTCTACATAGTTTACTATGTATTTACAAGCTGACAAAATTGTATTCATGGCAATCGCGGTTGAGTTGGTAGACCCAACCGCCTGTTACTTCTTGAATTGTTACTGCACCAATGTAGTGGCGAATGTGCATTGCAGTGTCGATATTGCCCCAGATGGGGTTTAGCATCGTTGCATCGGTTTGCAGGTATGGACCGCTATCATTTTTGATTACATAGGGGTAAGCCGTGTACATAACTTTTTTATTAACTCTTTATTTCTTGTTTGCTGGGCAAGATGATGCGATGTATTGACCAGATTTATATTTGGCATTGATTTTATCGTCAGATATCATTATGATTCTTTCCCACCCATTACTAAAACTGGCTCAATCCAAACTAGTTTTCTTTGCTGTCTGCCTTCACCGTAAGGCTGATTGCGTAAGAAGCCTCTGCGCCAATGGACGCTCTTAGTACCATGTGTACCGCTACTGCCTTCACTACTTTGCGTCCCTTCACGTTTGAGTCGATATCCAAGTCCTAGCCAAAGTGGTTGATAAAAATCTTGTGCTTGCGCTTTGCCAAAACCTCTATTCACCCTGACTAGTTCGCTTGTTGTATCTACAAGTTCCGGGCGGCACTCCATAATCAAAATCAATCGTAGTAAAATTGAGTGCAGATATTCATTAAATCCTTTGACTACCTTGGGGTCAATATCTTCAGAATCGGTATAAGTAAGTTTTTGGGCATCAAGTTTAAATCTGCGGCAAAAGAAACTAGATCCATCGGTTGCTGTCCAATAAAGGATACCAGCTTCACTATCGTAATGCCAAAAAACAGCATCAACGCTCTTATTTTCAGGAGAAAGAATTACTCCTTTGGGCAGCATAAACATTCCCGTTTTCATTGCCCAATTTAAGCTGTCAATTTCAACAGTTAAAACCGATTGCAGCAATGCTTCGAGTAAATCTTTGTTCACCCAATATGCCGGACATTTAGCTTGACCTACTTTAAACAAGGTGTATAGGGTGATGTACATCGATTCTGCGGGATTAGTCCTTAATTGACGCAGTAGCTTTTGTTCCTCCGCAGAGTAGTAAATGTCTGCAACAATACCGCACATCTTTTCATAGCTTTCGTAACCGTCTACAGGTAAGGTAGGACGAATAACAATTTCATTAAACCAACCTCTAGGTTTTTTGCTCATGCGCTGCGCTTTAAGAACTCCTGGCGATGCCATCTCATTGCATCAACTCTAGGATAATACTGTTGTTGGCTTGGTAAGATAATGCGATCGCCCTTAAATTCTCGCATCGGTCTAGCGTGTGGTGACACTTCTCGCAGATTCTCAGCAACAATAATGGTGTAATCGTCGTTGATGGTGAACCAAAAGCGGTCAAATGCCCAGTGATGATTTTTGCATAGTGACAGCCCGTTATCAATGCGGTCATCGTAGAACTGGGAGAATGGTTTGATGTGTGAGCCATCAACGATGTTCTGACCGATTGAATCAAGTATTTGCAATCCGCAAAAGGCACAGCGTTGGTTGTAAGTTGAGACAACGATTTTACGGAACGCACCATCCCGCACAATTACAGCTTGCTCATCTTCTAATTCCTCTGGTTGGTAGACCTTGCCACCAGTGCGCTGCAATTGGTCTTGTAGTTCAGCAAAGGCGTTGACTTGCAATAATGCCTCTATATCCTGTGTACGCTCGTTAAACCATGAATTAATGAGTGTGTGGGTTAGTACAGTCCTGTCCTGGGGATTTTGCAGCAGTGACCAGAGTTCATCATCGAGGTAAGCATACTCTACAGTTTGCCTAATGGTACTGGGAGTTCTGATTTTCACCTTGGCAGCAATCAATGATTCAAACCCCAGTTTCATCTCAAAATACCAGAAACCGTCACTAGTGAGATGGTAAAAAGGTAAGCCTATATCAGGCTTGCGTACTGGCTCCAGGTGGCTCCACAGTTTGAGAAATGTGGCGATGAGTTCAGCAGATAGAGGAATTTGGTTTTTTCGGATTTGCCCCTGAGATATCATCTCAATGACGGACAGTAACAAAATCGGTTTATTGGGCGCATCAGGGCTAACATTTAAGCCTAGCTTCCCAACAACAGACTTTGGAGAAAATTTCTTAACGTAGTAAGCTAAATCTTTGGCCATTCGCAGTTATGAGAGAATATCGCTGTACACGTAACGCATTATACTTACACAACTGCACTGGGCGCGATGACATTAGAGAACGGCAAGGTCATTATATCTGGGCTGAAAGCGAAGAAGAAGCTTGGCAGAAAATGGCAACTAGGTTTCCTGAAGAAACCGAGGCAGGCTTTACCGTTCAAGAATGGGAAAGTTTTGATGTCACTGTGGTAGAAATCAAACGGGATGAAAACGGGAACACTATAGAGTAATGTTTTTAACTCCTGTTATGTCATCGGGAAGCAAAATTATCAGCACAATTCTCAAGCACGATACAAAAGCTACAAGCTACAAAATTGCCTTGCTGCGTGCGATTAATGATGTTGTCCTCAGCTTCCCCGATTTGCGGAACCGAAAAGCAGACGTAGCAGTTCCTTTGCGTTTACTAGCACAGTTTTGGGTGGCTTACTACTGGCCATTTGTCAAACCCAGTGAACCTATCTTGCAAGGGCAACGAGCAACACTGAACGGTCAATTGCGAAATGATATGTCGTTTCGTCCTCAGTTAGAGAAACTACGCCGTGAATGGGAATCAATTGTTGGCGGAACCTCAAGCCCTAGCGATGGCTTTTTCCTCATGAACGAGTTGAGAGTCCCGCGAAAATATCTTGCCTACTCCAAAGCGTTACGTCAAGTCTACCAAGCTGCCCTCACTGCCATTAGTAAAGCAATTGAAATGCCTGTTAGATATGCAGGGTTTGGTGAATGGGAAGTATTTAATAAACCTAAAAAGTATGCAGAACTTAGCACTCAAGTTGTAGCAATTCCAGGTACTCAACTAGCAGACAAATGCTTAGTAATTCAAGCCGATCTCTGGCAAACTTTTGGGGAGATGTCATTGTGGATTGAAGCACTTTGTCTTCATGAATGGTGCTTGTTTACAGAGAAAGTCCAACAAGAAAATCATCTTAAAGTTCATCGAGGTTGCATTTATCAGCTGCTAACAGATAGACCAGACAACCGCAGACCTTTGAGTTGGGAGCGTAACCATGTTGATGTACTGTTGATGGAAGGAACAGAGTTTGTTTGCCCCTGGACACAAAAGCACATTTCTTATGGTATCAGATACGATTTAGACCACCTTTTACCCGTATCTCTCTACCCGATTAACGAACTTTGGAACTTAGTACCTGCTGACCCTAATTTTAATTCCCACATCAAGCGCGATCGCTTACCGTCTCAGGCCAAATTACAGCAGGCTCAACCTCATTTAGAATTAGCTTACAGAAACTACATCACATCAGTTTCACTCTCGCTAGCACTTAAAGAAGATGTGGCTATCAGATTTTGTACTGTATTTAGTGATACCGCTTCTTTTCCTGGTGTACTATCAACTGCTGTTGTTGACCTCATTAATATCTTTGCTGAGTCTCGCAACCTAGCTCGGTTTTGACAATATGGCAATAACACATTAAAGTTCAGTTTTCAGAAGTAGTAGAGTCAGGCTTTACCGTGAAAGGATACCATTTGGCTTAATATTACTCTGGTAGAGGTTCGGCAAGAGGAGTCCGAAAATGAATGAGTCACTAAATGCTGCTCAAAGCAAACTACAAGTTATGGAATTTTTTGCAACAGCCCTCCAAGATAAAGTGTTGTTAGACCGACTCATGGAAGCAATGGGTGCAAAAGATAAGGCTGCAATCATAACTATGGCTGCTGAACGTGGTTATAACTTTTCTCAAGAATCATTGCACCAGGGGCTAACGAGGATATTTCATTTGATTACGCCAATCATGGAAGAGAAAAACTTAGCCGTGTCCGAAGAAATTGATTAAGGAGTACGAAGTGATACCGAGGAAAAGAATTCAGCAACTTCTTGACCCCTATGACTCTTCTCAAACAGAGTGCGATGGTATGGTTCGCATCTGTCATACCGTACTAACTAATCACGGCATTGAACATCACCCGATGATTGGGGTTTTGACTCAACATCATCAACACATTGAGCCGCATTTCTGGATTGATTTAGCAAGTGGAGAACGCATCGATTACCGAGCTAAAATGTGGCTTAAAGGAGAGAATATTCCTCACGGTGTTTTCAACCCTCAAGACTTTTCAGAGGTCATTTATACTGGTGAACCTATAGAGTTAGAGGTGCTGTCACCAAAACTATTTGAAATACTGACTCTTGAGTTTGATTGGAAAAAGTTTCAGCAAGATGAAACACCTGACGCTTAATTTTGCTCAGGTTCTACCGTTATGATATATTGCCCATACGCTCGACCATTTTCCCATTCCCTAGCATCAACTATATAATAAGTGTTATCAAGCTTGAAGACTGCCATTCTTTTATTTCTTCTGGTCGCTACTTGGATTCCAACATTAACAAGTTCTTTGAAATTTTTAGATGCCATTTATAATCCCAATTCAATCTTGATAAACTACTAGTTTTTTTGATTAATTACCAAAAATGTAAACAAAAACATATTTAATATTTTCTCATCTACAGGCTATTTGCTCAACGACAAGATTCTTACAAAATTGCTTTATATAATAAAATTGAATAACATCCATATTTAACTATTAATGATTAGCTCATTACGGCTGCTAAATTTTAAAGCATTTGAAAATCAATTAGTTGAATTCAAATCGCTTACCCTACTCTCTGGTTATAATAGCACTGGTAAATCCTCTGTCTTGCAAGCACTATCACTACTGCATCAATCTCACCAGCAAGGTTTACTACAAAGCACTGGTTTATTGCTCAATGGAAACTTGGTAAATATTGGCACAGCTAATGATGCTTTGTATGAAAATGCCAAACAAGACTATGTAGGATTTGAGCTTAGTTTAAAAAACGGAACTAAAGGAATATGGCACTTTAACTACAATTCATTAGAGAGAGAAGCAGATTTTTTAGAGAGTGGATTCAACTCTGTTGATGCCGATATTTATCAGTCAAGCATTTTTAGCGGAGAATTTCATCACCTTCAATCAGAACGTGCAACAGTTGCATCAGGAATCTTAAATTACCAAAGTCGAGAACTTAGACAAATTGGGGCGCTTGGCGAATATACAGCACATTTTCTCTATACATACGGTAATCAACCAATTCCTATCGCCGAACTCGCTCACCCGCAAGCAAAATCAACAAATTTGCTAGACCAAGTTGAAGCATGGATGGGAGAAATAAGTTCTGGTCTACGCATCCAAGTTGACGCATATCTAGATATGGATTTGGTTAACTTAAAATTTAGTGACCATGTTGGATACGGCATTACCTACGTTTTACCCATTATCGTTGCAATCCTAGCATCCAGTCCAGGTGCATTAATTCTGATTGAACACCCGGAAACCGGACTCCACGCCCAAGCGCAAACAAAGCTGAGTAAGCTGTTAGCCCTGGCTGCTAACTGTGGCGTTCAAGTTGTGGTAGAAACTCACAGCGACCAGATTCTAAATGGTATTCGTCTTGCTGTGCTTGGTGATAAAATTGAGCCGGAGGATGTGCAGTTACATTACTTTCAACGTCAAGAAAACCAAGGTCAAGCTTTTATTAAAGTTGTGTCACCACGCATTGATAGAGACGGCAGAATTGACCGATGGCCTGATGGGTTCTTCGATGAGTGGGAAAACATTTTAATGGTTTTGCTAGAGCCTGCAAAAATATAACTTTATGAACGATTTTACACAAACATTTTTGCTTAGACAAGAAGCTCAAGCGAATTTAGATAATTTAGTTAACAATTTACAAACAATACAATCTTTATTACAAGAAAGTCAAAGCCCAAGAATAGAGAATATTATTAAAGAATCAATATATCTTATTGAAAAAATTATGCCAAATCTAGCATTTGATAATGCTTTGAGATTGACTGATTTAGTTAGATTCTTAGTAAATTGTCTATTGAATTTAGAAACAATCAGCAGTGATACAGATAAAATCAATCAGACTATTCAAGAAATTACTATTTGGCATGATACCGTTATCACAATATTCCAATCCAACTAATATATTTAATAAATAAATATGCACATTAACGTTTAATATCAATAAACACGTAAATGTGTGTAGCGATGCCTACGCTCATCCAGCAGTTCTATTACACTTCCAACTCTCGTAACAGTGCCTCATTTATCCTTTGTGCCTCTTCTCCACTGGTTTCTACCACATCAAAAGCTTCTTTGACTGCTGCTTGCACTCTAGGCGGCAGTGCTTCAAATTTATCGTTGTTGAGTATAACAATGCGACAACCGGGGTAAGGGGCAAAATCGCCGAAAGGTTCCATCCCCGATGTCATGAGCAATTTGCTAAGTTCTGCAATAGAATGGCGAGGCTTCTGGTTGTCCTCAGTGCTGTTAATTTCGGATGCAAAGTAACCACACAGCCAACTGAGGCTATCAATGTCTTTTTTTAAAGCTGCAACCGTACCATTTAACACTTGCTGGTTGAGCTTAACAGGCAGGTTGTCAAAAATTTGGTCTAATGCTTCTGGCTGTTGCTGTTGGCAATAACGTACCGCAGATTCAACAAGTTTATCGATTTTTGTGGGTTGGCGTTGTCCAAATCCTTTGCCAGACATGGTAGTTGATGTATTCAATACAGGAATTTTAGCAGGATTTTGGGTTGTGAGGTGGCGATGTCTACTTTAAGGGGCTGCGCCTACGCTTGGGGTTTCCTCTAAGAAAAAGTTGAAGTTACGATGCCACATTCATCGGTTTTGGCAATTTGGCATCACAACTCTCTGAATTGCGGTTTAAATGAGATGTCGACAGAACAGAACAGACACAAATCGCCAGTTGTTGACCCAACGCTGTAGAACTCAGCAACCAACCCACAGCGCTCGGTCATCGCTTCGCTACATACAACTGGCTAGTAATGTACTAGAAAACACATAGTAAAGGTGGTATGGCGTACCCGGCCACTTTATAGCGATCACTAGCTTACACAGTTAAGAGAAGCCATCTTCAAGTTATTCCCTGTTTGGCTCACACCTTGATTGCATCTAGCTAATATCGACGATTTTGATTTTGAGCCACCATCCAGATTTTTGATGTAGCCATGCTTCAGCAATAATTTCGTCTACTAAGTACCAAGTCCAATGACCTAAACTCCCTTCCCTGATTCCGTTCCACGAAGGATGGTAACTTAAAACAAGTTGATCGGCTTCAGCAATAGTATCAACTTTTCTTTTAAATCCCTTGAAATTAAAGCTTTCACGCATGATAGTGATGTCGCCCTTGGAAAACTGCTTCACCGACTTGAACAGATTCAATCGCGTCCAGCTTCTGCCAAACGCTGCCTAAGCACTATCAGCTTTGTATACTCTGTATCGGTTACGCCGAGGTTGTGGATGTTTGTCATGGGGGTTGGGGGCGATCGCAATCAAATTACTTTACCTAATACTGTCTCTAAACGGCTGGTAAATTCTGATGGGCGATCGCAAGTCATAATCAACTGCTCAATCGCCCGTGTCATCGCCACATACAATAGTCGCGCTTCTTCTTCTGGTGTAGCGTGTCCGTACTGGTCAGGCATATAACCAATACCAGGAATAAGCACCACTGGGAACTCTAGCCCTTTGCTGGAGTACATGGTTATGAGTTTGATGCTTTGTTCGTTCGGGTGATAGTTGCGGCTGTCACTATTGGCATTTACCCACTCTATTGGGATTTGGGCTTGTTGGAAACTGTTGTAAATGTTTTCGCCCATAAAGTTGGAGCGATAGATAATTGCTATTTCGTTCCAGGGGATATCTCGCTCGTGTAATTGTTGCACTCGCCCTGCTAGGTAATCTACCTCGTGTTTAAAACTGGGTAAACGGATCAGGTCTGGTTTGGGGCCTTGCCGTCCGGCACTAGCAGGTTCTACCAATACTACTTGGTCATCATCCCCGGTGGTAGGAGTCATCACTTCTTTAGCAAATTCATAAGCCACCCCTAACACTTGAGCAGTGTTGCGGTAGTTGAGTTTAAAAATAGTTGTGCGTCCCTGTGCCTGAATACCCACGCTCTTGAAGCTAAATTTCTTAGTGCGTTGTTCACCGTAAAGGTTTTGGGCATCGTCGTAGAGGATAAGCAAAGAGTTGGTTTCGGAGTTTACCATCTGGGCAATTAATTTGAGCCACTCTGGTTTAAAATCGTGACCCTCATCTAACATCACAGCGCCATAAGTGCCGGCGGGTATTAATTTGGCATCAACGGCGGTAATTACTCTTTGAACGAGTTCTTCTATATAAGCTTCACCTTGATACTCTCTAGAATCTGGTCTGGGGATGTCATATTTTTTGAGTAAATCCATACACCAGCCATGAAAATGTCGTACTTTAATGCGACTGATTTTGTGCGGGTCTTCTTGAACCACCTGCCGGAGTTTGGCAGCAAGAGAAACGTTAAAGCACAGCACCAAAATGGGTTTATTACTGACTTGTGCAAGGTGCTGACAACGGTAGGCTAAAATCATGGTTTTTCCTGAACCCGCTACACCATGAATTACCCGATGTCCATCACCTAAACTTCTTGCCAACTGTTCTTGCTGCAAGTCCATAATCTTGAGAATGTCGGGGATTTGCAACTGCGGCGTTTCTTCAGTATCGGTTTCTAAATCAAGCAAAGATAACTGTTTGGCACTAATGCGTAATTCTGGGAAAATATGCCAACGGATTCTGTCTATTTGACTGCTGGTGAGGGTCTTACCAAATTGATATGCCGATAAATCCCAAATTCGTTGCTGAAATTCGCCTGCATCGATGTTTTCATACATCTCATCTTTGCAGATAACTAAGTGTTCTTCAAATACTGCTGTTAGTTCACTTTCATTGAATGCTTTGCGGGTGATGTTGGTGAACACGGCCCCATAACCGTAGGGGATAACCAGCTTACCTTGATATTTACCTTCTTGCTGCACCAAAAGAGAATCTTTTTCTAGCATCTTGTTGACTGCTAGGGCATAATCTCTTGCCTGTTGTAGTGGGTGTTTTACTTCTTTTATCCCATCCTCAGTAATTATGGTGACTGTGGAGGGGTTGATATTTTGAATAGTGTCTAACTTCCAGTCTTTCACCTCAAGGATGAACAAGCCCCGGCTGGGGTGCAGCACGATAAAATCTGGGTGCAATTGCTTTTTACCCACTGGCACGTCATACCAAAGTAAATAATCATCCTCTAATTTCTCCTCCAAGCGCTGTGCTAACCTCCTCTCGCCAGAGGTCATCCGCATTGAGCAGCTATTGAATGAGGGAATTAGTGTGGACATAAATGGTAGATGTTTATATGGGTTTAGAAGTGATTGGGGTTTCCTCTAAGAATTGGGAGGGCGATCGCTCCTACTGTTAGTCTTCCCATAAGAATGGGGGCAGCGATCGCCCCCTCGCCCCCTACAACGCAAATTTCTCACAAACAATAAAAAATCAATTCACATCGCTTGATATAAGACATTTTTTGATACATCATCAATTGAAATGTATGATGGTAAACAAAGTAAGTACAAAATAGCCATTATCAAGC
>JAESFO010000666.1_pt1 | contig 17125 bp, 15 predicted proteins | sample 9269421 | NCBI WGS metagenome assembly JAESFO01 (sample SAMN14502839, study PRJNA617101) | algae metagenome | isolation source: Nostoc desertorum CM1-VF14 and co-occurring heterotrophs from rocky... | place: USA: Clark Mountains, San Bernardino, California | collected 2000-06-05 | reverse complement strand
GTTTAAATTTTGATTACCGGTTTACGAATGTTTTCCACATTTGTTGTCACCTCCCCGATACACGGGAAAAATACCCTATTTTAGTTTCTGTGTTGTAGTATATATTCGCCTTTTAAACAGTATTAGTAAACTTAAACCTATACATTACACGCGATGAAAGCCAAATTTGTTAACATGCTGAGATCTATATTTACGTCCTGCATTCATGTTGTAAAAAGACTTTTGTTTAGAAAAAAGAGAATCATCATCAAAAATGAATTTTTTGATTATTACGCAATGTATCATCTATCCTAAAAGGCTATGAACCAAACGGTTAAATATCGATAAGTGCCTATTAAAGCTGAAACACCAGGGCTCACCCGTTAGATTTTTTAGATATTTGTTTTTTCTGGCATACATTTGCCGTCTTCTAACAAAAACAATTCTAAACAAATCTATGATTTCGACAATCTTAAGAGCAACGCTTTACCTGTGTTTTTTCCTGGTACCGCTGATAGCCTACAATCAAAAAAAACCGAATAATTTCATACTGGGCTCCTACCCCGCTGCAACGCCCGGAACCAGCTATAATATCGCAGGATTTGGTAACGATTATGCTACCGGCACTACTTATAGTTTGAACTATGGCAGAATAAATGCAACAACAACAGGTTTAAACAGGGTTGTAAAACTGTTTAATGTAGAGGGAGAGTCTTATACTTTTACTAAAGCAGTAGCGGGAGCCAAGCCCTTTGGCTCAGTTATAGTGAAAAGAAGTACAACCGACGTAAAAGTCACAGCTCTGTTTGAAAGCGGCAGCAGAACCGGCACTACTGTTAATTTGGCGCCTGACTATACCGGCTCAATGGAAGACCTCATTAATAGTTATGTGATTAACAGAGGCACTGACAATGTTTTTATTAACACCGGGGGCAGTACTACCAATAATATCGAACGTTTTGATCTCATTCTCACCGACCCGGTTGATGTGAGCCGATATAATCCTAACACTTCGGGATTTCTTTTAATGGAAAGAAATGGCAATGATATTTTTAAAGTATCTGCTATTACCGGCCTAACCGGCACCACCGTAACTGCATTAAATACACCCGTCACGGTTGGTGTTGCTAACTGGGGCTCTACGGCTTACAACTTCGAATCGGTAGTGATGCAACAAAGAGTGACCGGAACTACTACTGATGCCAACCTGAAACCCAGTCAAAATATTCCCCAGCAAAACATATCCGCCGTATTTGTAACCCTTGCACAATTAGGGCTCACTTCCGGCACTTTATATGGTGTAAGTTTTTTTGGAGGAGATGTAGCTCTAACCAATGCACAGCTCCTTAATATTGCCAATTACCCGACCACTACATCAGAAACGCCTAATGCCTACGGAATAGATTTTATGGCCGGTGGCGGCTTTTTTACCCGGGCGGTTTTAATACAGGGAACAGTTTGGAATGATGCCAATAACAACGCCATCAGGGGTGCAGGCGAAAATGGCATTGCCAACGACCTTTGGGCTAATCTAGTGAGTCCTTCTGGAGTAGTAATAAGCTCGTTAAAAGTAAATGCAAATGGCACTTATACTACCTATGTAGCCAGCAACAGTGTAGTTACCGGCGACTACAAAGTGATACTTACCAATAGCGAAAAATACGAAGGCGTGGCACTTTCAGCTGCTGACAATCCGTTAAATGGTTATAGTTATACTGGCGTAAATATTGGAGGAGTAGCCAATACATCAAACAAAACAGGTATTATTAACCTGGGACAAATTTACAGGCCGCTTTATGATGATATTGCCGACGTATCGGGCATTGATTTTGGTATCAGGAACCCGGCGTTGCCCATTACTCTTGGAACACTGGACGCTACCCTCTCAGGAAACCGGCTTTCCGTAAACTGGACTACGGTTACAGAAAAAAGTAATCGCAGCTTTGATATAGAAGCCTCTTCTGACGGAAAGCAGTTCACCAAAATAGGATCTGTAAACTCGAAAGCACAAAATGGCGACTCTGATAAAAGCCTTCATTACAAATTTGTAATGGATTTGGAAGCTGGCAGCCTGGCCCTCGTTTGGGGTAGCATAGTGCTTGCCTGTTCTGTACTATTTATTAAAAGAAAAAATAAACTTGCCGGCCTATTGCTGACAACAGGCTTCGCTACCGTTGTTTCGGGGATATCATGTACAAAACAGGATACCATCGGTGATGGAAAAGATGCCAGAATTTTCATCCGGTTAAAGCAGATCAATAAAGATGGCTCTTTTGAGTACAGCAAAACGATACAGGCAGTAAAAAGATAATAATTGGTTTATAATATAAAAAAGCCGCCTTGAATCATTGATCCGGGGCGGCTTCCTTTATCAATCTTTTTTCTAACCAAGCTTCATATCTTTTATAATCGCCTGGATCTTATCATCCAGCTTCGCATTTACTTCATCAAACTGGTCAGCACTGGCCAGCTCTTCCTTCACACTAAAATAAAACTTGATCTTAGGCTCCGTACCGCTGGGACGGGCGGAGATCAGCGAACCATCTTCTGTTATAAACTGCAGTACGTTGGACCGGGGCAGATCTATCGGGCTCACATCACGTGTTTGTACATTCGTAGCCAATCCGTTGTCATAATCCAGTACCGTTGTAACTTTCGACCCGTTAATGGTTTGAGGCGGATTATTACGATACTCCTGCATCATAGCGGCTATCTGCTGCTGTCCATCCATTCCTTTTTTAGTGATGGAGATCAGATCTTCTTTATAAAATCCGTATTTGATATAAAGTTCTATCAGTTTATCAAATAAGGTATTCCCTTTTTCTTTTTCGTAGGCTGCCATTTCGCACAATAGTGCAACCGCGCTTACGGCATCCTTATCTCTTATTTTATCGCCGATCATTAGTCCAAAGCTCTCCTCTCCTCCTACCACATAATTTTCTTTACCTTCTTTTAACCTGATCATCTCTGCAATCCACTTAAAACCGGTTAATACCCTGTAACAGGTCACCCCATTACCTCTTGCCAGATCATCAACCATGCCTGTTGTTACGATAGTCGTAATGATCATGTCATTGTCCTGCGCAATACCTTTTTCTTTCCGGGCTTCCAATAAATAATTAAACGCCAGCACAGCCGTTTGGTTACCGTTCATTAACACCCATTCGCCCTTATTATTTTTGATGCCAATACCTACGCGGTCTGCATCCGGGTCAGTACCCAATAAGATATCAGCATCCAGGTCTTTGGCTTTTTGCAAACCAATACTCATGGTTTCTTTTTCTTCAGGGTTTGGATATGCTACTGTAGGAAAATTGCCATCGGGCGTTTTCTGTTCTTCTACAATATGTACATTTTTAAACCCGAATGCCTCCAGCACCTGTGGCACCAGCATAATACCTGTACCATGTATAGGTGTATATACGATCTTTAAATCCTCCTGCTTTTCGATCACTTCCGGGTATACACTCAGTCCCTTAACCATCCGGATATATTTTTCATCCAGGTCTTTTCCAATCAGCGTAATATTAGCCTCTCCACCGCTCCATTTCACATCATCAACCGATTGGATTTTCTCTACTTCCTTTATTACATTTTTATCGTGTGGCGGTACCAACTGTCCACCATCATTCCAATAAGCTTTATACCCATTGTACTCTTTTGGATTGTGAGAAGCTGTACATACTACCCCGCCCTGGCATCCCAGCGTTCTTATCGCGAATGAAAGCTCGGGAGTTGGACGCAGGCTTTCAAACAAAAAGACTTTTATATCATTGGCAGCAAAAACATTGGCTGTTGTTTCTGCAAAGAAGCGGCTGTTATTGCGGCTGTCGTGAGCGATAGCCACCCTCACTTCGCCGGGAAAGGATTGTTTTAAATAATTGGCATAACCCTGCGTAGCCATACCTACCGTATACTTATTCATACGATTAGTACCAACGCCCATTACACCGCGAAGACCACCAGTACCGAATTCAAGATTTTGATAGAAAGAATCTGCAAGCTCGTTACTATTTTCAGACTGCAATCTCTGAATCTCTTTTTTTGTTTCTGCATCATAATTGCCCTGCAACCATTGATCTACTTTTTGCTGAATTGCATTATCCATAAAAGTTTATTTAGGGCCTGAAGATACTAATTTAGGTGTACCAACAGCGAAGCCGTCCCAACTTTTGTTAGATAGCGTATTTGGGATAAAAATCACCCCTGGCAAATAGAAAAACTCCTAGATGTTACCAGTCATTATTTCCTTAAACAGCCGGAAAGAATATTCTTTTTTGGACTGATCAAAAATCTGGGAAATAGTCATAATTTCCTGTATGCCCGTTGTTTCTACAAAACCTTTCAGGCCTTTTGCGATAGTTAGCTTGTCACCTATAAATGCATGTGACAGCATATGCTTTACACCATACTCCTGTTCCGGCGTCCACAAATCAGATAACCCGGCCGGATCAAAGGGCGGCATGAGCGGTTCCCTTGAATTGGTAAAAATACCCAGGAACATTTTATACATGGAGGTAGCCAGAAAAGCCGCCTCTTCATTGGTATCTGCTGCAATAATGTTTACACAAGCCATTGCGTAAGGCTTATCCAGTACATCAGATGGCCTGAAATATTCTTTATAGATAGCAAAAGCCTGCATCATGTGAGTGGGCGCAAAATGAGCGGCGAAGGCATAGGGCAAACCCATTTGCGCAGCCAGGTAAGCGCTATCCGTGCTGGACCCCAACACCCAGATAGGTACATCTACACCTTCTCCGGGCAATGCCCTTACTTTCGCATGTGCATTGTCTTTACTAAAATAAACCTGTAACTGCTCAATATTCTTCTGAAAATCGTAGGGTATATTGAGCGGACTATTGCGAATGGTCATTGCCGTTAAACCATCGGTGCCCGGCGCACGACCCAGTCCCAGGTCGATCCTGTCGGGATATAAAGACCCCAATGTACCAAACTGCTCGGCTATAATCAAGGGCGAATGATTGGGCAACATGATACCGCCGGAACCCACGCGTATAGTGTTCGTACCACCGGCTACATAACCGATTAAAACCGAAGTGGCAGCACTGGCCACACTTTCCATATTATGGTGCTCAGAAAACCAGTACCGGTTATATCCCTGCGCTTCCGCAAACCGGGCAGTTTGCAGGCTTCTTGCAAATGTATCTTTTAAAGAATCGCCCTGGCATACCGTAGCCAGGTCCAGCACCGAATATTTCAATCCGTTGAAAACACTATCGCTCATTATTGTCGCTTATGTATTTTATAAACGCATAAAGCGGCAAATAGTTGAAAAAAATCAGGCCTGCGCTTCCAAACGGGCTTTTACTTTTAACTGATTTTTTTTGGCCAGGTTAATAAAAAATACACTACATAAAATAATGCCTAATCCACCTAATTGCATTGGAGTGAGTTTATCATGATTGATCAATACACCCAGCAAAACAGCTACCAGCGGATTAACATAAGCGTAGGTGCTTACCTGCGTAGCACTTCTCACACTCAACAAAAAAACATACGCGCTATAGCCTATTATGGAGCCAAAAACAACGAGATAGGCTAAGGAAGCCCAGGCTTTAGGAGGTATTGCAGCCCAGTCTACCGACACAAATTCATTATTGAAAGTGCCTGCAAAGGTGAATGCCGCACCTGCTGCCAGCATTTGCCAGGCCGAGTTAACAGATGCCGAAGTGCCTTTTACCTTGTACTTGGAAAATAAGGAACCCAGCGCCCAGCTGATATTGGCCACGCATAGTATAATCAAGGGCAGCAGGCTATTGCCGTATCCGGTAGCAACTATTTTTTCATAAAACAAGGCAATCACTCCCAGCAACCCTATGGCTACTCCCATGATCGTATACTTATTATTGAAATTTTGCTTCCAGTTCACTTTATCGAGCAGTAAAAACCAAAGCGGGGCCGAAGCCAGAAAAATGGCAACAAATGAACTGGGTAAAAATTGTTCTGCCCATATCACCGCTCCGTTACCAAGGAACAGCATGAGCAGGCCGCTGATTGCCGCCGGAACAATAGCTGCCCGTTGCCAGATGCGTTCGCCTTTAATTGTCACCCATATCATCATAATAATGCCGGCAATAATAAAACGTACGGCGCCTAAAACCATTGGCGGAATGTGCTTCACCGCCATTTCAATAAAAAAATAAGTAGAACCCCAAATCAGGTATACGGCGGCAAATGCCAGTATTACCAATGCTACAGAGGGCTGTTTTTTAAGTGTCATGATCAGGTAATTGAGATAGTTTGCGTTTCTTTTACAGTTTCCATTACGATGGTGGTGCGCATGGAAAGGATATTGGCGATCTTACTAAATTTCTTTCGGCGTAAGTCCATTAATGCCTGTGTATTGGCCACACGTACTTTAACGAGATAACAATCATCGCCCGCTATATTATGCACTTCCTGCACTTCCGGGATAGCCGCAAATGCTTTTGCCGAGGTATCACAACCAAAACCATCGGCAGATTTAATAAAGATGAATGCCAGCAACTCCTTGTTTAATGCAGAAGGGTCAATATTGGTGGTGTATCCTTTTATAATACCCCGCTCTTCCAGTTTGCGCACACGTTCCAACACCGCAGACGGCGCCATTTTCAGCTTTTTTGATATCGCCACATTCGTAATGCGCGCATCATCCTGCATCAATTTCAAAATTGCTTTATCTACATCGTTTAAAACTGTATCCGTTTGCACCATAGTCCAAATTTAAATATTATTCTCTAATTAATAACATAAAACGAATAATATTCTTATAAACCATAAATAAACGAATATTATTCTATTAATTTTCTTTGATGCGTACCAACGGTTTTGTGATTTTTTTGAAATTTTCTTACCCTACTTTTGTATCCAATTATTAAAAAACAATGAACAAACTTTTCTCTTTATTTATAGCAGGATCATTATCAGCTACAATAATTAGTTGCGGAGATGATACCCATAAAAACACTGCAACCGAAACAGCTACTGCTACCCCTTCCATTCCCAATATCAGTTTATCTGTAGTAAACACCTATCCACATGACACGTCTTCTTTTACGCAGGGTTTAGCAGTTTATAAGGGACAGTTGTATGAAGGAACGGGCGGAGCCGAATATGATGTAGTAGGAAGTAAGTTTTCTAAATTGATGAAGATTGACGTAAAAACCGGTAAGGCGCAAGAGTCGATCGACCTGGAACCAAAATATTTCGGCGAAGGCATTACCATTCTTAATGATACGGTATACCAATTAACCTGGAGAGAAAAAAAGGTATTCGTTTACACCCTCCCCGGCTTCAAAAAAATAAAAGAATTTGACTTTAACACTGAAGGGTGGGGTATTACAACAAACGGGAAAGAACTGATTGTGAGTGATGGCAGCAGTAACCTCTATTTCTACGATCCTTCTACTTTCCAGCTTCTGCATACGCAATCTGTAACACATAACGGAGAGTTAGCTTATAATTTAAACGAACTGGAATATATCGATGGATTTGTATATGCAAACGTATGGCAGCAGCCCTATATCTATAAAATAGATCCTGCCAGCGGGCAAATAGCAGGCAGCATTGATGTTTCGCAGATATGGGACCGGATCAAAACGATCGATCCACTTGCAGATGTTCCCAATGGAATTGCTTATGATGCAGAAAGCAAAAAAATATACATCACCGGAAAAAAATGGCCGGAATTGTACGAAGTACAACTGGGCCAATAATATTGTAAGGCAACGGTTTAAATCGTTGCCTTATTTTTTATTACATAAATTATCGAGCAACACTCTTTGGTATTACCCATTGCATTGATATTAGAAGCTAATCCGTGTAAACCTGCACTCACGTAATTAATCTTGCCGCTTTTATATTTACTGCTGAGCATATCTACATAAAAGCTATCGAACCACATAGGGAGCATTTCATCAATCTCCAGTCCATGTTGATCTGCCAGGATTTCCATTGACCTGGGCGAAAAATGATATAAGTGCCGGGGTACGTCATAGCCGGCCCAGTAGGCTTCGTATGCTTTCGCATCTTTACTGGTGTAGTTAGGCACTGCTACAAATAAAATACCCCCGGGCGCCAAAAGCGTCTTTATCTGTGCCATATATTCATGCAGCGTATGCACATGTTCCAATACATGCCATAAAGTAATAGCATTAAAACTTTGTGGCGACAATGAAAAGAGCTCGTGAGAAGGGCGGGCATCGATGCCATACTGTTCCTTACCAATGGCCCTTGCATCGGCTTCAGGCTCTAATCCTGCAACCTCCCATCCCTGTTGCTGCATGGTATGTAAAAACGTGCCGGTACCACAGCCAATATCAAGCAATTTTCCACTCTTCAGCCCTGTATGCCTTTTAATGATAGCAGCTTTTTGCTTCATGGTACGCACACGTACCCGCTGATACAGCTGATTGATCAGACCTTTACTGGTATTGGTGTGTGAAATATAATCCTCGGATTTATAATAACGACCTATATCGTCTAAACCGGGCACATCCTGTGTAAACCTGGCGGTGCAGGTATTACAATGAAGAATTTCAAATTCCTTACCGCTAACGGTATAGTCTTTGGCATGGAAGACATGCTGCAAGTTATCGGATTGGCAAACCGGGCAAAAAGAATAATGTATATCAGGCATCTGAATGTGAGGGATTATACAGCAAAACTGGTTCCACAGCCACAGGTGCTGCTTGCATTAGGGTTAGAGAATGTGAACCCCCTGTTATCCAAACCATCGCTCCAGTCGATTTCCATACCTGCCAGATACAACTCGTGCGACTTGTTGATAATGCACGAAACACCTTCAATTTCAAATTCTTTATCTGCTTCTGTTTTATGATCAAAGCCCAACACGTAGCTCATTCCGCTACATCCACCACCTTTCACACCAATACGTAATAATTGCGTGGTATCAAATCCGGGCTCACTCATCAGTCTTTTTATTTCTTTCACCGCACCGGCAGTTAAAGTAACCGGGCTGGATGCTATAATTGTTTCCATACTGCAAAATTAAACAAAAGCTGATTAACAATAGGTCATTACCCGATTAAACTCGGGGCAGTGCAGGAGTAATGCATACCTGGTCTGACCGTCCCGGTCTGACCAGGAACCAATTTTTGTATCTCAAAATTATTTTATATTTAATCTAAATACTACCTATGAAATTCTTGCCAGGTCATACATACCATGTTTTTAACCAGGGCAATAACCAGGAAATCACTTTCCGTGAAGAAACCGATTATTTTATATTCCTGACACTGGTTCGCCGCAACATATTCCCATATTGCGAAATTTTAGCATGGTGCCTGATGCCTAACCATTTCCATTTGATGATTCACACTACCGACAAAAGCTGCGAAACAATAAAACAGGGTGGTTTAAATATTGAAGTACTTACAAACGGGATAAGGAAACTGCTGAGTGGCTATGCAAGAATTTATAATAGCAAATATGATAGAACTGGTTCTTTATTCAGACAGAAAACAAAATGCAAAATATTGACGGAACCTGATTTAAGTATGTCAAAATACGGTCCCGGCGATTATGTATACGCTTGCTTTAACTATATTCATTGCAACCCTGTGGAAGCCGGCCTGGTAACTCACCCGGCTCAATGGGAGTATTCATCTTATCCTGATTATGCAAAAGCGCGGAACGGAAGTCTATGCAACCAGGTGCTTGCTGCACAAATCTGTAGGTTTAGTGAGTTGGATTTCAGATAAAATGGTCAGACCGCGACGGTAAGACCATTTTATCTGCAGCATCAGTTAATCAAACTTCTTTCTCAAAGCATCGAGGCTCGACTGGAAACTATTTTTAGGTTTATTACTTACCGGCGTTCCCTTCGGTACATTGGTACGCGGACGTTGTTGCTGCTGCTCGGCCTTATTCTCATCCTTCATACTCAAAGCGATACGTTTACGGGAAGCATCAACCTCAACCACCGTAACTATTACTTTTTGATTGAGCTTCACCACTTCATTCGGATCGCTTACAAATTTATTGGCCAGGTGGGAAACGTGCACAAGTCCGTCCTGCTTTACACCTACATCTACGAAAGCCCCAAAGTTGGTAATGTTGGTAACGATGCCTGGCAGCTTCATACCTGGCTTTAAATCGCCCATCGTAGCTATTCCCTCAGCAAACCTGAATTCTTCAATTACATCCCTTGGATCACGGCCTGGCTTTTCCAGCTCCTTTAAAATATCATCAATGGTATAGGTTCCGGCAGTTTCACTAATAAAATCTTTGGCATTAATTTGTTTTCTTATATCCGGTTTGGCTATGATATCGCCTACCGTGCAACTCATCTTCTGAGCCATTTCTTCCACTATTCCGTAACTCTCCGGATGCACTGCTGAATTATCCAGCGGATTTTCAGCGCCGGGGATTCTTAAAAAGCCCGCACACTGTTCATAAGCTTTAGGCCCCAGCATCGATACTTTCAAGAGCTCGCTGCGAGATTTAAAGGCTCCATTCTTACTACGGTACTCTACAATATTTTTAGCGGTAGTAGCTGTAAGACCTGAAACATAGGTGAGCAGGTGCTTACTCGCTGTATTCACATCTACCCCTACATAGTTTACACAACTTTGTACTACATTATCCAGGCTGTCTTTTAAACGATTTTGATTCACATCGTGCTGATACTGTCCTACACCTATGCTTTTGGCATCAATTTTAACCAGCTCACTCAGGGGGTCCAACAGGCGGCGACCAATGCTAATGGCACCACGAACCGTTACATCTTCATCGGGGAATTCCTCACGGGCTACCTCGCTCGCAGAATAGATCGAAGCGCCGCTTTCATTCACCATAAAGATAGACACCGGCTTGCCAAAATCTATTCCACGCACCAGTTTTTCTGTTTCTTTACTGGCCGTGCCGTTGCCATAACCGATGGCCTCAATTTCATATTTGCTCACCAGCTCTTTCAGCGTTGCAGCAGCCCCGCTCCAGTCATTTTGCGGGGGGTGAGGAAAAATAGTTGTATACTTCAGGAAGGTACCGCTCTCATCGAGGCAAACCACTTTACAGCCTGTTCTAAAACCCGGATCTATTGCCAATACGCGCCTGCTGCCAAGAGGTGATGCCAATAACAATTGGCGGAGGTTTTCGGCAAATACCCGGATCGCTTCTTCATCAGCCGCTGTTTTACTGCTCATGCGGAACTCTGTTTCGATAGCCGGCTTTAACAGGCGACTATAAGCATCTTCGGTTGCTAACGCCACCTGCTCTCCCGCAGTATTAGAAGTTTTTACAAACACGCTCTTCAACTCACCAATTGCTGATTCTTTTTCTATACCAATATCCATGATCAGGAACCCTTCCTTTTCTCCACGACGGATGGCCAGTAGCCGGTGCGAAGGGCAATCGGCCAAAGGTTCTTTAAACTCAAAATAATCTCTATACTTCTGAGCTTCTTCAGACTCTTTTTTTGTGGTAAGTACCCTTGCTGAGATAGCCGATGTTTCCTGGAACATAGAGCGAACGGTAGTTCTGGCCTGTTCACTCTCTGATATCCATTCAGCAATAATATCTCTCGCGCCCTGCAAAGCATCAGCATTATCTTTTACCTGCTCGTTAATATAAGCAGCAATCTGCTCATCTGAAACCGGCTGGCTTTGATCAAATAACAATTGCGCCAAAGGCTCCAATCCTTTCTCTATAGCCACGGTTGCCTTAGTTTTACGTTTAGGCTTGTAAGGCAGGTAAATATCTTCGAGTTCTGTTGCATTTAAACAGTTCTCTATACGCAACTTCAATTCGGGCGTTAGCTTCCCGGCAGCTTCTATAGTTTTCAAAACGGTTTCCTTCCGTTTTTCCAACTCATCGTAATATTTAATCTTATCAATAACGTTGCCCACCTGCACTTCGTCCATATTGCCGGTAGCCTCTTTACGGTAACGGCTGATAAACGGGATGGTAGCGCCTTCGGTATGCATTTGCTGCACATTGGTAATGTTTTTTACAGGCAGCGAAAGTTCTATCGCTATTTGTTGTATATACTTTAAATCCATAGTAATTTTTGTTCTTACAATTGTTGGGGATGCAAATGTAGGTGGGGTAAAAAAAGAAAAAAATATTTTTTATAAACAGTGGGCCTTTAAAAAAGCAGCCCTGATTAATCGCCTGGTTTACATGAAAGAGCATCAACCTAAAAAATTATTTAATCAATACACAATGGTAGCATCGCCAGCAACCGGATAACCCTGGCAGGTAAGTACTCTTCCTTTAGCAATTTCTTCATCTAATAAAACCTCGTTATAAGCCATCCATATTTTACCTGATGTACAGGTGGCCACACAGCTACCGCAACGGCCGGCTTCGCAACTATAAGGAACCGAAATTCCTGACTCTTTTGCTGCAGCAACAATGGTTTGCGGATATTGAACATTAAGCACATAAACTTTTTGCTCCAGGTGTATCGTAACCTGGTGCATAGCTGTATCCGGTGGCCGGGGAAGTTTGGCCGGCGGCAACGGATTGAAATCTTCCTTAATGATCTGCGCATTGGTGATCCCGTTATTACGTAGCGAGATGGCAGACATTAACATATAATCGAAAGGACCGCAGACATAAAACAGGATATCTTTTTTATTAATAGCCGTGAAATGTTCATCAAGCAACCGGCTCAGCAACCAATGGCTCAGGCGGCTGTAGTAAACATCGAGCCGGTTACTAAACATAAAATGAATGTAGAAGCGAGCTTTATATTGTTCCTGCAAAGACTTTAGTTCTGCATAAAATATAGCTTGCTGCTCATTCCTGTTACTATAGAAAAGATATACTTTCTGTTGTGTGGTGAGCAGTAAGGTTTTGATCAGCGAAAAGCAGGGTGTAATGCCACTACCGGCAGCCAGGAAACAAAATGTAAGCGACTCTGTTTTCTGAGGCAATACAAAAAAACCGCCAATCCCTGATGTCAATAATATATCCCCGGGCTTAGTTCTGTAAACCAGCTTCCTCGAAAATTCGCCATTGTCCAGTTTCTTTACAGTTACAGATAGTGGCTCTCCCGCATCGGGCGAAGAAGATATAGAATAGGAACGGCGCTGTTCTCCTGATCGGGTATGAAAAACCAAAGTTAAAAACTGGCCGGCTTTATACCGGGGTTGCCAGCCCAGTGGCTTTAATACCAGTGTTCTCGAATCGGGGGTATTGGCCTGAACAGAAACAATTTCAAGCCTTTTGATAATTCCGCTATCCATATCGATTCAAATTAATCATATCTGCGGTATGCATCTCCCGGATCTTTAACAAAGCATCCAGAGAATTATCTTAACCAGGCGCGGGGATCTACATTTTTCTCTTCTATCATCAGGATAAAATCAAGCTTTCCGCCACCGGTTTCTTCATCGGCACCTACGGTACCAATAGCCTGACCCCGCGCTACTGAAGCGCCCTTGCTCACCGTTACTGAAGCCAGATTGCTATAGGCCGTAAAATATTTTCCATGTCGTAGCACCACAAATGAGGTACCGCCCACTTTAGAAATGCTTACCACTTCTCCGCCAAAAACTGCCCGCACCGGTGCTCCTACCTGCGCCGTGTAAGTTACCCCAGGATTATCTCCAACGATGTCGGGACCTACTCCCTCAATTTTATACCGCCCAAAACCAAGGGTTATAACACCATCAACCGGTGAAGGTAATTTGCCCCGGTTCTGCGAAAAATCGCTATTTAGTGCAATATCGTCAGCTTTATAATTCAGATATCCCCCTGCCGGAGCTTTGTTCTCCACTATCGGAGCCGGTGGCGGCGGCGTATTTTTTTTCACGGTAACAGGACCCGTATTCGCTACAATGGAATTATCTGATTTAGGTACGGCTCTCACCGTGGTAGTTTTACCAGCGCCGACAGGATCAAATTTCAACTCCCTGGACGGGGCTGAGGCTACATCCTGCGCCGGCGGCGCTGCCGGCGTAGCACCAGGCGATACGGTCGTCGGTTTAGCACCTGCCAACGCTTTCTCTGTTTCCAGTAAGCGTTCCCGGGCCCATGCTTCCTGTCTTTCTTTCGCCTCTGCTGCTGCCCTTTGCTTAGCCTCTTCCTGCGCAATTTTCTTGGCTTCCGCTATTTCTTTCCTTACTACTGCCGCAATATCAGATTTCAACTGTTTATCTTCCTGCTGCTTTTTGGCTATTTGTTTCTGTAATGAACCTGCCTGAGATTGCAGTAATTTAGCAACCGAATCTTTTTCCGTCCGCTGTTCATCCAAAACCGAATACTCATTGGTGCGGGTAATTAAAGCTCCTTCTTTTTGCTTTTTGCTGGCTACCTGGTGGGCATAACGCTTATCAATAAGATCATTGGTTTTAACGATATCATCCATTTGTTTCTCCCGGTAATTACGATAGCTTTTCAAATAAGCTATCCGTTTGATCGCATCGTTAAAACTGCTGGCAGAAAAAATAAAATTCAGGTAGTCGTAATTACTCCTGTTTTTATACGCATACACTACGGTTCGCGCATAGTGTGCTTTTAACGTATCCATCTGCTTTTTAAGCCTTTTTATCTCTATAGCACTATAGTAAATATCATCATCTATAAGCCTTATCTCTTTGCCGATATTGTTGATATACTGGTTCTGTACTTCAATTTTTTTATTCAGCGCTGCCAGCTGGTGAAGATTGTTCTTACTCTCCCCTTTAACTGCATCATAAGCCTGCTGAATCTGTCTCAACTCCTGCTGCAACTTCCTGCGTTCATCCTCCATTGCTGTTTTATCGCTTGTTTTTTGCGCTGCAGCCTGGTTACAGACTAAAGCACAACTAACAATAACTAACAAAAACAACGGTTTTTTATATCCCATTGCCAGCTGGTTCAGGAACTGAAAAGACCGTTGCAAAAATGGATACAGTAGTATTGGGGCCTGGAGCATAAATGTTTACCGGATTATTGCTTTGTTTTATAACCTGATGGTACTGAGAAAGGCACTGCCACTTCTCCATCGAAATCGTAAGACTGGAAATTTAATTTGATAGTGATATTGCTCTTATAATTAACGCGGATATCCCTTGAGGTAGAAAAATTTCTTCCTGCTACCTGTTTGTAGTTATTATAGGCTAATTCGGCACTACGGTTTTTCGAAGCATCTACATCGCTCAATTTGCTTGCAGCAGGCAGGTAGCCCGGCAGTAATACGGAGAGCAGGTTTTTAAAGTTTGCATCCTGCGTGGTGATCACATAACCATTTCCTTCTTTGGTAAGGGATGCGTTGTCCTGGTTTACAAAAATGGCATTACCCATCAACAGATCCTGCAAAGTTGTAAAATCAACGGGCAATCCTATTTTTTCCTGGATATAAGAAAGGCTGGAAGCTATATACTCTTTCTGTAATTTATTGAGGATCTTCACCGAATCTTTGGTGATCAAGGCCCTTACTCCCTCAAAGCCTAACAAACCAGCCGACATCCAGATCGCTTCATCTTTCTTAATCACCAGCTTGGCGCTGACGCTTTTGCCATTGCCTTTTCCATCATCAAAATCCACATCAACCTTGCCCGAAAAAGTTTTAAAGTCAATTTTATTGAGCTTTGAAAGTACAACAGACGGACCTTCATTTTCCACCGTAGCTACCGGTGGTGGCTGGGTTGTATCCGTCGAAGGTGTTTTTGCGGCTTTTTTACTTGCACCGCATGATGCCAGCGCAGCTACAGCTATAACTAATACTAATTGTTTCATGTTTTTGTTTTTATGTAATGGACATAGTACCCATTACTGTTTTCCTGTATGTCCAAAGCCTCCCGCTGCCCTTACAGTTTCGCCCAGTTCTTCAACGGGTACCCAGCTAATGATCTCTACTTTTTGTATCACCATTTGGGCCACACGATCGCCATTGTGGACGGTTTGAGCTTCATTAGACAGGTTAATTAAAATCACTTTTATTTCTCCCCTGTAATCTGCATCAATTGTGCCAGGCGTATTGAGACAGGTTAATCCCTGCTTAATAGCCAAACCGCTACGCGGCCTTATCTGGGCTTCAAAACCCTCGGGTAATTCTATAAATAAACCGGTTGGCACCAAAGTCCTTTCCAGGGGTTGTAACACTATATCTTCATTTATAGACGCTTTTAAGTCCATACCGGATGCACCGGAAGTAGCATAGGCAGGTACTGCATGCTGCGATCTATTGACAATTTTAACTTGTAACTGGGTCATAGCGACAAAGATAGCCTGTTGCCGCTAAAGCGAAAAGCTGTTTTGAATAAGGGGAATTTTTAACAAAATGTTTCGTTTGAGGCCGTCCACCTTTTACTAAATTTCTTGAAGAAGATTATGAGCATTTTAGGGAATCTTCAAAAATATATTCTTAAATGCTCAGCAATGCATTCAGAAAGATTTTGCCCTAACCATTACTTTGGCAAATGTGCAATTAACTCAACTTCCAATTTCGCTTCAGCCATATATAATCTCTGTATTTGCACCCAGGTTGCAGCAGGAAAGTCGTTTTTGTAGAATTTTTTACGAACGTAATTAAGCTTTTTCATTTCGGCAATATCTGTTGTATATAGGTTTTCTTTAACCACATTTTTAAATGTAGCACCAAAACTTTGTAGCGAAGCTTTTAAATCATTATAAACAGATTGAACTCCTTCGGGAGTTAAATCTGTTGTTACAGCACCTGAAATATAAAGAACGTTATCAACTTTCAAAACTTGTGTATAGCCTGCAACAGTATCTTGTTTGGCCTTATTATTATTCCAATGCCACTTTTCTTTTTTAATTTCCTTTTCCTGTGAAAAAACGTTGAAAAAAGTAAAAAGCAGCGGGAATATGATAATATACTTCATAAGTGTTCGATTTATACGCTATACTTTAAAAGCCTCAGCTTATATCCTCTGCAGCAATACAGTTGCGTAAGCCACCAGTCCTTCTTCCCTGCCTACAAAGCCCATATGCTCGGTAGTGGTAGCTTTCACCGACACATCTTCTGTTAACACTTCGCAAATACCGGCAATGGTTTCCTGCATCTGAGGAACAAAAGGTTTTATTTTAGGCTCTTGCAGGGTTAGCGTTGAATCAATATTAACTACTTTATATCCCCTTTCCTGTATCAGCTTTATACAGTGCTTCAGCAATATCTTACTGTCAATATCGCGGTACCTCTCATCATTATTTGGAAAATGAACACCAATATCAC
>JAESFO010000665.1_pt1 | contig 17166 bp, 20 predicted proteins | sample 9269421 | NCBI WGS metagenome assembly JAESFO01 (sample SAMN14502839, study PRJNA617101) | algae metagenome | isolation source: Nostoc desertorum CM1-VF14 and co-occurring heterotrophs from rocky... | place: USA: Clark Mountains, San Bernardino, California | collected 2000-06-05 | reverse complement strand
TCATTAACCGTGACCCAGAGATGCAGGTGATTGCCCAAGCCGAAAATGGTGAACAGGCGATCACCTTATTTCGGGAACACCAACCAGATGTAACGCTAATGGATCTGCGAATGCCTGAAGTGGAAGGAGTTGCCGCCATTGGTGCAATTTGTGCTACTGCTAAATCTGCTCGAATTATTGTACTGACCACGTATGATAGTGACGAAGATATTTATCGGGGATTGCAGGCAGGAGCCAAAGGATATCTGTTGAAAGAAACTGAACCTGACGAGCTTCTGAATGCTATTCGTACCGTTCATCGGGGTCAGAAGTACATTCCGCCCGATGTGGGAGCAAAGTTGGTACAGCGCCTCAGCAATCCAGAACTGAGTGAACGAGAACTAGAAGTACTCGGCTCACTGGCGCAGGGAATGAGCAATGCCGATATTGCGGCTGCTTTGAGTATTGGTGAAGGTACTGTTAAATCCCATGTTAATCGGATTTTGAATAAGTTAGATGTCAGCGATCGCACCCAAGCGGTGATTGTTGCCGTTAAGCGCGGCATTGTCAGTTTGTAAGGTGTACTTTCGATCAAATTCGGATTCTAACTTAAGTTATAGCTAGCCTTCTACTTTGCGATGGCACGGTTACTCTATCGATTTGTACTGTAAAAATTTTAACTTGCTATAGACGACAGCTTGAAGGCGATCTCCTATATTGAACTTATTCCGAAAGAAGATAGAGTCTCGATCGCCCTCTATATAGTTGATCGAGTGACATACTGGCTTAATAGACAATTGGTGAAATTAATAATCAGAAAATTTGAACTTGATATCAGGAGACATATTTATGTTCAAGCAAAACTTTAATATGCATATTTTTTGGTGGATTTTGGTTTCTAGCGTCAATATTTTACTTTTAGTTATTTTTTACGAAACAATATATTTAAATGACATTTCAATAGCAATTTTTAGTGTCAGCAATATACTAGTAGCTGTTTTAGTCCGTAATGAACTGATTTTGCATTTATTGTACCGTTTGGCAGTATGGACTTCGGTAAAGATTGTTTATGGCAAATACTATCTTAATAGTGGCGTTCATTACATCGGTGGGGTTCACGCCTCATGTGCTACTTGGGGTTTTCTCTGGGTAATTGTTGATGTATTCCAGCAGTTGGGAAACCCAAGCGATCCTCTATCAATGGCTACAGAGAGCGATCCTATATCAATCGTTACATCCAGTATATTGTTAACACTTTTATTTATTATTATCCTCACCGCTATTCCCCCATTCCGCCATAAGTTCCATGATACGTTTGAAATCAGCCATCGCTATCTGGGATGGACTTGTTTGAGTATTCTCGTCTTGCATCAAATTAGATTTCAATTTATCATCGCTCTCAACCAAGCTTATCCTCTAGAAACTTTATTAACTAATCCAGTTTTACTCATGATCGCGCTGATGATTTTCAGCATATTTTTGCCTTGGATAAGCGTGCAGTGTTTTGATAATTTTAGGATGGATTGTCCATCTGTTGGAGTTTTAGTTGTGACTCTTCCAGGAAGGGCTGACGTAGGAACATTTGCTCGAATTAGTCTAGATGGTATTGAATGGCATTCTTTTTCTGTTGCAGGAACGAGTTTCAGCAAACAAACGGGCGAATCAGAAATTCATTTAATAATCGGCGCGGTAGGTGACTGGACTAAAAATTTGATTCGGCAAGTTGAAAAAGGAAATTTGCCCAAACGATTATGGGTTCGTCGAGTCAAGCCTCCTGGTTTTATGTTCTCAATTAACGCTTATTCACGAGTAGTTGTAATCGCAACTGGAGCAGGAATTGCACCAGTCATACCTCATGTGATAGAAAATAGTCACAAACTTTGTATTGTGTGGATTGCTAACGAACACAAACAAACTTATGGCGAAAAGCTTTGGTCTTTGCTTGACTCTCATCCTCGTTGCAATATTCTCGATACAGGAATGCATGGTAGACCAAATGTAGAGCAGCTAGCTCTTGGCGCCGTTCGAGATTTTAGGGCGCAAGCTGTGTTTTGTGTATCCAACAAAGCGGTTACTGAAAAGGTGGTCAAGGCTTGTTTAGGGAAAGGTATTCCAGCTTATGGAGCTAGCTGGGATTCTTGAGATTGCCGAAAAGCAAGTTTGTTGCTTAAGGAATGAGATTACGTCCTGTACTTGTCTAGACGCTGGTTTCCTAAATACCCTAAATAGTCGCGCATAGTATGCGCGAAAAGTAACTAAAATTTAAAGCGCTTGCGGATTTATAAGCAAAAAAAGTTTGATATAACTTACTTTTTAGTAGTGCTAATTAGAATAATGCTTCCGATATAGAAAAGATTTTCTACAATTTGTTTCATGAAATTAATTAAAACAGCTTCAGGAAAAATTATCCTTTCGATTCTAGTCCTTAGCTGTCTAGCTATTATTGGAGTTAGGCTGAGACGCAGCTTCTCTCAAATTCGCAGTGTACAAGCCTATGTTAATGGTGAAATCATTTTGGTGCGGGCATCCATTCCAGGCGAGCTAGAGTTGAAAAGCGAGAAAATTAAGTTGAGTAACCAACTTGAGAAAGGTACACAAATCGGTACTATTAAATCTACTGTCGAAAATCCACGAGTATCAGTCCTCAAAATTGAAAATCAGCAATTTAAAACTCGCCTACAAGATGCTCAACAGCAACTCTCTGGGGTAAAACAGCAAATTCAAAATCGAACTAAATTGATGAACTTGTTTAGACAACAAACTGTCACCCAGAAAATGCTTCAAACCAAATACGCCGATCAACAGATAAAACAACTTGAAGAGGAAATCGCTGGAGAACAAGTCAGAAAAAAAGTAGCGCTTGCTGACGCTCACCGCCTTGCTAGTTTAGCAAAGGAGGGGGCAGAAACCATTTCCAGATCTGAAAACAAAATTGCAGAAGCGCAGCAAGCCGAAGCTGTAGTAAAGGAAGCTCAATCCAGAATTGAGCTAGCTAAACTCAACTTAGAAGCAACGAAAGCCGGACTTCAGCTAGAAGGAACTCGCACCTTAAGCTATCCTGAAACTCGCGTTCTCGAACTTGATGTAGAGTTAACAGACTTAAAGGAACAAGAAAGAATCCTCTCTAAACAAATCCAGAGTATTCAGTCACAGTTATCCATTACCAGTAAAGAATTGCTCTCTCAACAGAACGTCTTGGTCATAGCACCAACAACAGGCGTGATTTGGTCAATTGATTCCCAGCCCCAGGAAATAATCGAAGCTAATAAATCGATTATTCAGTTACTCAACTGTCAGAATCTTTGGATAGAGGCATTCATAAATGAGACTGATGTGTCGAAACTTGTCGTTGGACAAGAAGCCCAAATCAACCTTAATAACTCAAGTAATATCCAATGGAAAGGACGAGTAGAGACAATCAGAGCAGGTACAGGTCGTTTTGAAGTTGGGCAATATGTTGTAGAACCACCACCAGAAATTGCCCGTCGTCAACTACCAGTACGGGTAGCGACAGTGCGAATCAAAGTTGATTGGCAGAAAACTCCTAGATTTGACGATTTTTGTCTGGCAGGGAGGAGTGTAAACGTTCGCTTTCTCGAGTCAAAGTCATAAGGGTTACAAACGAAATTGCGGAATTTTTCACGAATAGACTTGTCCGAAATATTAGCTTAGGAAAATAAAATGGTAAAATTTTAAATTGTCGATTGCTTAAGATATTCCGCATAGCCTCACAAAGATTTCGCTTAAAGCTTGAGACGTATGAGCAGATTATTTTAACAGTTTGCGGATTAGTTAGATTAAGGATTGGTAGCTTGGTTCTCCCAACTTAGCTATTAGTAATAATCATAAGTTTTAATAAATTAGGAGTTAATTTTTATGCCTCTAAACTATCACTAACTATCTCAAACCCTTACAACTCCGTTTTTACGAAGATATCAAAGTTTCGTCCCAAAGCTTTGAACAGTCTGGCTTTGGAACTTTCGGACAAGTCTAATCATTGCAATACCTCTTATTTCGTTGATGCAGAGTATATGCTCTACTCTGTACCACCTAAACCCAAATTACACGATTGTCGGATCAACGCCACATCAATATATATAGCCACTAATTACACGTAATGGCTCGAACGTGTAACTTGATACGGTCGATATGCAACGGGATTGTTGGGTTGCTCAACTGACAAATTCAAAGTACTGCCCAACCGATAACTTAAGCAGGCTAACGCCCGGCATCACCCGCCCACAAGATTGCGTTATCTGCTTTTTCAGGAAGATTACTGCGTACCAAAAGCGGTTGCTTTATTTGGATACTTGAGTTCGTAGACGTAAGATTTGGTTCCTTTTCAATTAATCTGCGAACTGATGTATTTCCTAAACGAATCGATGCGCCCGATTCTAACTTAAGTTATAGCTAGCCTTCTACTCTGCGATGGCATGGTTACTCTATCAATTTGCACTGTAAAAAATTTAACTTGCTATAGACGACAGTTTGAAGGCGATCTCCTATATTGAACTTATTCCGAAAGAAGCTGAGTACTAGAACTGGACACGCCCCAGATAGCTAGGAAAAAATGACATTGATTGAATTTGAATAAAAAAGGAGACAAACCCATGAGCAACACCATCGACACAATGATCGATCCCAACGACGCCGTGCTGCTGCTGATTGATCATCAGAGCGGACTATTCCAACTTGTGCGTGACATCGAACTCCCAGTCCTCCGCTCCAATGTCACGGCGCTCGCCAAGATTTCCCGACTCGCCAAGATTCCGACCTTCACGACTGCTTCGGTACCCGATGGTCCCAATGGTCCCCTGATTCCCGAAATCCACCAGCACAATCCTGAGGCGGTTTACATTCCGCGCACAGGCCAGATTAACGCCTGGGATAATCCGGCTTGGGTAGACGCGATCGAGAAGACTGGGCGAAAGACTCTTCTCATCGCCGGAACTCTCACCAGCACCTGCATGGCGTTTCCGACGTTGAGCGCACTGGCCGTCGGTTACAAGGTTTTCACGATTATTGACGCTTCCGGCAACTGGAGCCAGATGGCGACCGACCTCACTCTGGCCCGCGTCGTCCAGGCGGGAGCCATGCCCATCGACACTTACGCAGTAATCAGCGAACTCATGAACACGTGGAACCGTCCGGACGCAATGGAGTTTGCCACTGTCGCAGTTGACCACATCGTGCCGACTTACCGCGCCCTGATGGAGAGCTATGACAAAGCTCAATCTGTGCAACGAGATGGACGAGAGACCAAGCTCGATCGGCAAATGGCACCTGTGTAAAAGCACCTAATTGCAACGTGCACGCGCAAAATAAAAAAAGTGAAGGCGAGGAGTTGGTTATCAGTTCCTCGCCTCGCATTTCCGATAAGAGTGTCCGTAACGCCCCAACAAGCAGGCTAATCGGCATTGTCAGTTTGTAGGGTGTACTTTTGATCGAGTTCGGATTCTAACTTAGAAGAAGAAATCTACGTTGATTGGCTACTAATTGTTGCGGTCGCGCAGCGTGTGCATAGCACGTATCGCCTTTTCCAACCAATCTAAATAAGTCTGTTCCCGTTGCTTCACTAAGTCCAAAACCAGTCGGTGCAGTTTTTGTTCACGCGATGCAGTCGGATTACTCAAAGATAGAGCCTCGATCGTCTCACACTGGGCTAGCTTTTCTTGCCGTGCTTCCAGTTCCTGCTCTAGCAGATACACGATCGCCTCGTTAGGCAACTGAGCCGCAAAATAGAGTTGCACCAGCAACGACTCTCGCAACACGGGCAGCGGATGATGCGTCTGGAGCCAGTGGGTTAACTCTGCTTCACCTGCTTCAGTAATCTGGTAAACCTTGCGATTGGGGCGATCGTGCTGAATCTCGACGGTACAGGTAATCCACCCCTGTGACTCCAGTTTGTCTAAAGTCCGATAAATCTGTGCCTGATCTGCTGGCCACAGATGGGAAATGCAATCGTCAAAGCACTCGGTTTTGAGGTCGTAGCCGGTCCGCTCCTGTTGCTGGAGCAGACCCAGAATCACATGGGCAAGAGACATAGGCGGTTTACCGAACGAACAGGGAGGACAAGCCCTACCCATAGAATTTATATCTTTCTATGTTAATATATGATTAATCACATATAGGATAAATCTTATAAACTATCTGCCTGGAGGCAACTGTATGACAACTCAAACTCAAACACTCCGAACCGTTGCTGGAATCATTAATAGTGTAGAAACGTTTGAAGGAGCAGGCTTCCTGGTGCGTCGTCCTTTTCCCAAGAGTAGCTTTTCCGAGTTTGACCCCTTTCTCCTCCTCGATGAATTGGGTCCCGTGAATCAGAAGCCCGGTCAAGCAAAGGGCGCACCGGATCATCCTCATCGTGGCTTTGAAACCGTCAGCTACGTCCTGGATGGACGGCTGGAACACAAGGACTCGGTCGGTCATGCCGGACTGCTCAATCCCGGTGATGTGCAGTGGATGACCGCTGGGGCAGGCGTAGTGCATTCCGAAATGCCAGAAGCTGAGTTTACCCGCACGGGTGGGCGACTGCACGGCATTCAACTGTGGGTCAACTTGCCGCAGCGAGACAAGATGATTGCTCCTCGCTATCAGGAAATTCCATCAGCGCAGATTCCGGTGGCTCAGACCAAAGATGGGTCTGTGACGGTGCGCGTGATTGCGGGAGAAGCGTTGGGAGCGAAAGCGGTGATTGAAACCCGCACCCCGATTATCTACCTGCATTTCACACTACAACCAGGAGCAAGCATTGTTCAGTCGGTACCGAAAGAGTACAACGCCTTTACCTATGTCCTCGATGGGTCTGGTTTGTTTGGCACTGAGCAGGAACGGGGTGAGGATGGGCAAATGGTGATTTTTGCACCTGATGGTGAGGAAGTGGCGATCGCCAATCCTGCGGATGCCACCCAGCCTCTTGATCTATTGCTGATTGCTGGAGTGCCGCTGAATGAACCTGTGGTGCGCTATGGTCCTTTTGTGATGAACACTGAAACCGAAATCTTGCAAGCGATCGATGATTACCGAAATGGAAGGATGGGACATATTCATGCTTAACACGCTTCAACACCGCATCACCCAACATCAACTGCTGACCGATATACGCATCAAGCTATTGCATCTGCATAAACTGTTGTTGGATACAGAACGTATTCGTTACGAACAGGTGCGCGGACGGGTCTCTAAAGGTGAATTGCTGCAACTGGCGATCGGTCACGATCAATTTGCCTGGTTGCATCGCCTCTCAGAATTGATTGTGCAAATTGATGAGTTAATCCACTCTGATGAGCCTGTCACTTCCGAGGCGATCGCTGCTCTCATTGCTGATGTTCAAATTCTACTCACACCTGATGAAGTTGGAAATGACTTTGCTGTGAAGTATGATATGGCACTTCAGCGTAACCCCGATGTGGTGCTAGCTCATGCTGATGTGGTCACACTGCTAGCGACTAAAGTTTAACTATAAATGAGCAGTTCGTCCAGTTTAATTTTAATCTGGACGAACTGTTTTTATGCATTATATTTACCGAATCGTAAGCATTCGCGGCGTGTTCAGGTGTTTATTAATTTCCTAGTTCAGCGATTTAGGAATCCGTCCTATTGGGAAAGGAACGTTCGACGAACGATACTGCCTACTCTGACAGTTAATCTACGAATTGATGTATTTCCTAAACGAATTGATGCGCCCGATTCTAACTTAAGTTATAGCTAGCTTTCTACTCTACGATGGCATAGTTGCTCTATCAATTTGTACGGCAAAAAAGTTAACTCGCTATAGACGACAGCTTGAAGGCGATCGCCTATATTGAATTTATGCAAACAGTCATCCAGGCAATGAATTGAGCAAGTTAATTGCAAAGTTCCATGCTTGATGCAGATTTAGAAAGATGAACGACGATCGTAGCCGCAGTTCCTTACTTGTACCACCTTCAACTCAAGAGCATATTCAAGGTGTGTTGAGTGCCAAGGTAGTGCTGGTGATGTATGGAGACTATCAATGCTCCAGAAGTGCGGACGTTTACAAGATGATTAAAGCGATCAAACAAGAGCTGAATACTTGTTTTGGAAAGGATTATTTATGCTTTATCTTCCGTCATTTTCCGCAAGCACAGATTCATCCCCAAGCTCAACGGGCAGCCGAAGCAGCCGTTGCCGCCGCTGTCCAAGGACAGTTTTGGTTAATGAATGATACTTTATTTGCCCATCAACAAAAGTTGGAGAATGGTTATCTTGTCGAGTACGCCAATGATTTAGGGCTTGACATTCCTCAATTTCTCAAAGAGTTGTCTAAACAGGTGCATATCGATCGCATCAATGAAGATATCGAAGGCGGAATAGAGAGTGGAGTGACGACTACCCCAGCCCTGTTTATCAATGGAATTCAGTATACCGAGCACTGGAACACAACTGATCTGATGGCAGCCATGATTGCTGCAAGTCATTAAGTTCCCCGATCTTTGCTCCCAATTCATGTCTGACTTGCCTGTAAATGCTGTAAGCTATCAAATTTCGATGGCTAGATTTTGCCTGTTTCACTGAATAAAATTGCCGCTTTTTGAACCATGACAACAGTTACCATGCCAACAACTGAATTCCTGCGTATTGATTTAGTCAATTACAAATCAGTATTTCATTGAGGATAATTCTATGACGCATTCACTAGTACAAGGCAAGAATGATTCTGGGTATGAAGGTACACCTCAGACTGATTCTCTTCAGGAGTCCTCAGTTAATCATGCCCTGATTGCGATCGCGCAAGAAGTCACTGAGTTGCTCAGACAAACTTACCTGAGACAAACCGATGAAATTAAAACAGGATAAACAGAATCATACTGCAAGATAAAGTGGCGTTAGTCACTGGCGGAACAGCGGGCATTGGTCGTGCAACGGCGTTAGCGTACCCCTACGGGGAAGCAAGCTACGCGCAGCGTTCCGTTGGCGCAGCCTCTCGTAGACAAGGAAAGCTTAACGTTCGCGTAGCGTCTCGCAGAGAAGTTATCGTATTTGGTGCTGCTGGAGCAAAGGTAGTATTCTCAGGCAGACGCGACGCAGAAGGTGAAAAAACCGCCAAACTGATTCGTGAAACAGGCGCTGAATGCTTATACGTCCATTGAAACAAGTTCACTAACATCACAAGAATCTGACAAATCATTTTAAGAATCTGAAAGCAGTCAAGCATTAGAACTCAAGACACTTTAGATAGATAGAACCAGGAGTATTTAATCATGGTCAAAGAGCAAACTGTAGACGGACAAGCTTCTTTACAAGCAACTACCAATTTGACACCAGCCCAGGAGTATTTGCAAGCACTTTGGGAAGAGCATTTACAGTACGAGTTTGGCACTCACAGTACTGAAGATGCCGTCGCTACGATGGTTGAAGATGCTTACGTTAACCACATCCCGGTAATGACTGGGGGAGTCGGGAAACCAGCAGTGCGCGAGTTTTATTCCAAATACCTCATTCCACAGATGCCGCCGGACATGGAGTTGACCCCAATCTCGCGCACGATCGGGACAGATCAACTCGTGGATGAAATGGTGGCTAAGTTCACTCATACTGTTTGGATGGAATGGATATTACCCGGCGTTGCTCCCACCGGAAAACGGGTGGAAGTGCCAGTAGTAGCGATCGTCCAGTTCCGTGATGGCAAACTAGCCCACGAACACATTTACTGGGATCAGGCAAGTGTATTGGTTCAAGTCGGCTTGCTCGATCCGGGTACACTTCCCGTCGTGGGCATTGACAGTGCGCGCAAGGCGATCGATCCCAACTTACCTTCAAACACACTAATCGATCGCGACTAAGTGTAGGAGCCAGCAAATATCAATGCCTAAACCCGCCATTTTGCAACCAGGATCGCAACTCGCCTGACCCAGCCACGTTCTATAGCCGTGGTGAAAAAGGCTATCTGGATTATCCAGCCCTAGCAAAAGTTTAGAAACTTAAAAAACGAAATAACTCACATGAAAGTTTTGATTGTTCTTGCACACCCAGAGTCGAAAAGCTTTAACGGAGCAATGTTTCAGACAGCAATTGACACGTTCAAAGACTCTGGGCATGATGTTCAATATTCAGATCTCCATACCATGAGATTTGACCCTGCATCCGATCGCCGCAACTTTACGTCTGTCAAAGATCCTGACTACTTTAAGCAGCAACTTGAAGAGATGTATGCAACTGAAGTTGGAGGATTCATTCCAGAAATTGAAGCTGAGATCCAAAAACTGGAATGGTGCGATCTGATGATTTGGCAATTCCCTTTGTGGTGGTTCAGTGTCCCTGCAATTTTGAAGGGGTGGGTCGATCGCGTCTTTGTTATGGGGCGTGTTTACGGTAATGGACATATTTATGAAACGGGCAGATTTCGAGGTAAGCAAGCAATGCTCTCGTTGACCACAGGTAGCACAGAAGAGGACTATCTTGCAGGCGGTTTTAACGGTGATATCCATGCTATTCTGCGCCCAATTCAGCGAGGGATGCTGCAATTCGCTGGTTTTGACGTTCTTGCTCCGCAGATTGTTTATGCCCCCGTTCGCCAAACAGATGCAGTTCGTCAACGTATCTTGAATGATTTTTCGCAACGATTGCGAACCATTGAACGTGAGTTGCCGATCGCCGTAGGTCAGTATTGATCGGCATGGAACTGGCGAGACTGGATTTATGGGGCACGCAGCCAGGATCGTAGTCATCCTGGTTGTAGGAGGCGCTTCTTATTGCTGGCTCCTACACGTATTGCTCATTGAGTTTTTGACAAAGTGACACAGCCATTCACAACAAGAGGTAACTATCATGATGCTTAAAGACAAGGTGGCATTAGTCACTGGCGGAACTTCAGGAATTGGTCGTGCAACCGCGATCGCCTTTGGTGCTGCGGGTGCAAAAGTTGTGTTCTCCGGCAGACGCGATGCAGAACGCGAAACAACGGAGAAATATTAACAGAATGGGAGTAGTATTTCTCAATAAGGAATTCATCATGCAATATCTTTCACAGGACTTAATCCTTCTTGCACTCAATCCCCAAACTGGGAAAACTCGCTTCTCTTTCTACGCAGCGCTCGAATATGGCTTGGTCGGTTCTTTGTTACTAGACTTAGTACTGCAAGGCAAACTTGAGATCGACAACAACAATCGTGTGATCGGTGCGATCACAGGCAACACAGGCGATGAATTCTTAGATCGACACCTCAATGAGGTTCTGGCATCGTCTCGACCTCGAACTGCAAGGTTCTGGATTACTCGTTGGAGACGAAGATACAGATGGTTTCAGCCGGTTGTGTTGCAGAACTTAGTCGATTTAGGTGTTTTGCAACGACAAGAGCAACGCATTCTTGGACTGTTCCCAACGCAGCGATATTTTCTAACCGATGAATCCATTCAACGCCAGATTGTCCAGCAAGTTCGTGAAGCCGTGTTAGAAGGCATTGGACTGGATTCTCGGATGGCAGCATTGATTAGTTTGATGCAAGCCTCTGACCTGACCGATGCGGTGTTCAGACCTGAAGAACGTCCTGAAGCGCGATCGCGAATTAAAGCGATCGCAAGAGAGGAGTTGGTCGGTCAAGCCGTTTCAAAAGCAATTTTCACCGTTCAAGCAGCCACGCTTCTGGGTGCAATCAATGTCCGATGAAATCGTTAGGGGTTGTATAGAACAAACGAATGGTCTTGTTGCGCTTCCGGGCATATCTCCTTACGTTGCTAGCAAACATGCAGTGATAGGGCTGACACGCTGCCTTCGGCTGCTAGAACGTCAATTCTTCTTAGACGACTTTGACTCCCTGAGTGCAGAGGCTCAACGTCAAGTGACCGACCTCGTTGCAGGTCTCAAAGCGAGTGGAGTAATCACTCCGACGCAAATTGATGCGAAATAGAACCAATCTCCATCAGGAGGACAATCATGAAACCTCAACTCATTTTCGGAGTACTAACGATCCCAACAGGATTGCTCGGAGGTTCATTCACTCATCCCGCGATAGCGAAGCGCAGATCGCACACAGCATTCCTCCACAACAAACCTCCCCTATTCTGGTCGCCACTGCCTACACTGATTTAACCTTACCTACCTTGCGCCAAGGCGATCGCAGCAGAAACGTGCAATTGTTACAGCGCATCCTTCAAGACAATGGCTTTTTAGGAGCCGCAGGTGTGAGGTTAGGCAATCCAAGAGGGGCGATCGTCGATGGCATCTTTGGTGCGATCACAGTGTCTGCGGTACGCGATCTCCAGAGACGATACAGAATCCCAGTTACAGGGCGAGTCAATCCAACCACCTGGGAAGTCCTGGATATGCACGAAAACCCCTATCGATCCCCGCTTCCCTGGAAACAACAGAACATTACACAACCACAAGCCACAGGAGATTTCTAATGAACCGAAAGATTCTTTCAACCAAAATCACAACCACAATCGCAATCACAATTCTGTTCGGCGTACTCCTACTGTTCAATTTTCCATCCCTGGCTCAAGTCAGTTCACAAGTGATTCCTAGAATCGAAGTGATCGAAAGTTCTGAAGGGATTCCACCCAGCTACCGTTTAGTCATTAGCCGATCTCAGGACAATGTTTATGTCGTCTGTCCGACTGACTTCGAGCCACAGTTGAACTATCTGCGAAATGTGAAGGCGATTCAATGTAAGCCGTTTACCAGTCCCTAGAAGTAAACCAGTGAGGGGCAACAGCATAACAACTCACACCACTTTTTTGCTTTGAACAGAGGAGAGATTCAGATGTCAGAGAACAATAAAGCAATTTTAGAAGCGGCAAACGCGGCGATCACTGAAAGCAATAATGTTAATTGAGATTGAGGCAACAGCAGCCCTTAAGTAAGGATCTGCTGACTGAGTTAGCGAAGACTCTCTAATGGGAGATGCATTGATCGCGCATCACGCTGTAGCGTACACTAGTTTTGGATTTTTGGCTGGCAACTGTTCTTGCTGCGCCAAAATCAGGCTGAAAAAAGCTAGAACGTGTTATTCTGCAACTGCAAGCAATCGGTGAGAGCAAGCTCTATGACTAACAACCTGCTCAACTCGCTCGAACTCAGCCAACATTTAAATAAAATAAATAAAACGCTGATGTTTTCCAGTCGGCAGATGAACTGGAATGGCGTTTTGGTTGAGCAGTGTCAAAATCCTGCTTCAGCTTTTGAAATAGAACTTCCTGCTCTCTCGGATCATTGGCTCAACTTACACGTAGGGTATCCCACCCCTCTAATTCAGAAACGAGACAATTGCGTGCATGAATCAATCCTTCACGAAGGTGACAACTTCTTCGTTCCGGCTGGACAACCAAGCTACTGGTGTCGAGATAAGAGTGATAAGAGTGGTGTCATCTGCACTCCGCTACAAATTTGCTTAAAACCGGAATTGATTCAACAAGTTGCTGAAGCCTCCGATATTGACTCAAAACGGTTCGAGCTTGTGCATAGTTTCGGTCAGCAAGATTTGCAACTTCATCAGATTGGAATGCTAATGTTCGCTGAGTTGCAATCGGGTGGGATAATGGGTCAATTATATATCGAATCACTTACTCAAATCTTAGTGATTCATCTACTACGACACTATTCAACCTCAACGCAACCGATTGCATCACAGAACAGCAGCTTAACTTATACCCAGTTGCAACAAGTGATCGATTACATCCACGCTCATCTGAATCGAGATTTATCCTTGGCTGAACTGGCAAGTGTTGTAAACATCAGCCCGACTTATTTTGCGAGTGTGTTTAAGCAAGCAATGGGGATTTCGCCCCATCAGTACGTGATTCAACAGCGTGTGGAACAGGCGAAATTGATGCTGTTGAAAACAGATTTGACGATCGCAGACATTGCTCTACAAGTCGGTTTCTCCAGTCAAAGCCATCTTACGCAACAGTTTAAGCGCCTCACTGGAATAACACCTAAGCAGATTCGCTAACACCATAAGAATCTGATAATTTACCTTAAGAATCTGAAAGACACCAAGCATTAGAACTCAATACACTAAAGTCGAATCAGACAAGAATCTGATGCAGTACTCATAGGAGAGTTCAATGTCTAAAAATCCAGAAATCGGACTGGAAGGACTGCTTCGTCCAGAAGATAGCATCCTGGTACTGATTGACCACCAGCCTTATCAGTTCACCAACTTGAACAGCCATGAACCGACCATGATCATTAACAATGTTATTGGTCTTGCCAAATCGGCAAAGGTGTTCAATGTACCAACAATCCTGACCACAGTAATTGAAGAAAGAGGGGGTTACATCATCAAGGGACTACAAGATGTTTTTCCTGATCAAAAACCGATCAACCGCACTTTCATCAATACCTGGGAAGATCCAAACGTTACAGAGGTTGTGAAGAAAAGTGGTCGCAAGCAACTTATACTTGCTGCGCTTTACACCGAGATCTGTCTCGCAATGCCAGCAATTCAGGCGCTTGGTGAGGGTTATGAAGTATTCATCGTTACCGATGCTTCGGGCGGCGTTACTGCGGAAGCTCATGACATGGCTGTTCGCCGGATGGTTCAGGCTGGTGCAGTTCCAATTAACTGGATGGCTGTACTTTCTGAATGGCAACGTGACTGGGCACGCACAGAAACATCTGCGGGTGTATCAGAGATTCTTCTTGAGCATGGCGGTGCTAGTGCAGTGGCCCTTGCATGGGAACTTCAGCTCCTTGCAACAACCCCTCCAGTGAACTCAGGTGGACATTAATACTTGAGGTTTTCTCTACGGAAGCAACAAGTAAAATAGGAGGCAGCATTTTGAAAAAGATAAAATGCTGTCTCCCTGATGAAAACAGCAGCGATCGCAGACATTACCTTATAAGTCGGTTTCTCCAGTCAAAGCCACTTAACACAACACTTCAAGCGATTCACTGGAATGACACCTAAGGAAGTTCGCTAACTCCATAAGAATCTGGCAATTTTCCCTAAGAATTGGAAAGAAATCGAACATTAGAACTTAGTGCACTTTAGATCGATGAAACAAAAGTGATGCTGAGAAGAACACAATCGTATTTCAAGAGTAGCTATGAAACCTATCTGGTGGCAACCACCCCGATTGCAACTTCGCTGAACTCACAAACTAGTTCAAACCACTACTACTGCTGACGAGTCCGCAATCCGTACTTTCCATCACCAGATGATTGATGCTTGGAATCGAGGTAGTGGCGAAGGCTTCGCTGCCCCGTTTAGTGAGACTGCCGATTTCATCGCCTTCGAGGGAACGCACCTCAAAGGTCGAAAAGAAATCACTGCATTTCATCAGCAAATTTTTGACAACGAAATTAATGCTAGGAGAAGCACAATGATACTTCAACATAAAGTGGCGTTAGTCACTGGCGGAACTTCAGGAATTGGTCGTGCAACGGCGTTAGCGAAGCTTAACGAAGTTATCGCTTATGCCCAACAACAAGCAAAGGTGGTGGTGGTGGGTCGTCGAATTGATGAAGGTGAAGAAACGGTTCGATTGATTCAGGAAGCTGACCGAGAGGCGATTTTTGTGCAAGCAGATGTCACGAAAGAAGCCGATGTTAAAGCAATGGTTGATAAAGCGGTTGGCGTTTTTGGTCGGTTAGATATTGCCTTTAATAATGCAGGAACTGTCGGCGAAACTCCCTCTTTGATTGAGCAAACAGAAGCGGAATACGATCGCATGATGAATGTCAATGTCAAAGGCGTTTGGTTGTCGATGAAGCATGAAATCGCTCAGATGTTGAAACAGGGAAGTGGTTCGTTCGCCTCTGGCGGCACTATGTGCATCGTCAATACGGCATCTGCGAATCGAGTAGTTGCACTTCCTAGCGTACCCCTCTACACCGCGAGTAAACATGCGGTAGTAGGCTTAACAAAAGCTGCTGCGCTTCAATATGCCAGAGCGGGTATTCGCATCAATGTCGTTGCACCAGCGGCAATCGAAACAGATATGTTTGAAGCAGCTACAGGTGGGCAGGATGAAGTTAGAGCTTACATGGCAGGACTTCACCCGATCGGGCGAATTGGAACACCGCTTGAAGTTGCAAATGCAGTCCTGTTTTTATCATCTGACCTGGCATCGTTCACAACAGGTGAAACGTTGATGGTAGATGGTGGGTCTGTAGCACAGTAGTCGAACGACAGTGCGAGATGACAACACTTGCAGGCAAAGTTGCACTGGTATAGCTGTAGCCAATTAGATTAGGACACAGACTATAAGTCAAGATAGTCGCCGTAAAACAATCATCATTAATCACGTAACTAAAAAGGAGTTTGATCGTGCAGAACATCACACTTGACACTATCACTGAAGCCGTCATTAATCATGGCGATCGCGGCAAATCTCACCCACGACTGTATAAAATTTACACGAGCTTGGTTCGACATTTGCATGACTTTGTGCGTGAGGTGAATCTGACTGAATCAGAGTTGCAGCAGGGACGTAATTTTCTCAACCAGGCAAGTCATCACACTCAAGAGATTCCCACTGGAGAAATCCATCTGTTAACGGATATACTTGGGATCTCAGAGTTGGTAGAATTGCTGCACGATGTCCATCGCGGTACAGAAAGCAATTTAGAAGGACCATTGTATGTACCGAATGCACCAGAACGGCAGTTGAACGATCGCTTGGGTATTGATGCAGAAGGAGACGCGCTTCTCCTGTCAGGCAGAGTTTTCAATTTGAACGGTCAACCGATCGCCAATGCTGTGATTGATGTTTGGCAACCCAACTCCAAAGGATTATATGACATCCAAGATCCATCTCAGCCGCTGGGGAACTTTCGGGGACGTTTCAAAACGAACGAGAGTGGAAAGTACATGTTTGAAACCGTGGTGCCAATAGGTTACAAGGTGCCAGCCAGTGGTCCATCTGGCGAGTTGTTGCGACTGTTGGGACGGCATCCCTGGCGGGCAGCTCACATCCATTTCAAAGTCAGTGCCCCAGAGTACACGTCGCTGACAACACAAATTTTTATTGCTGGTGATCCTCACCTGGATTCAGATACAACCTTTTCAGTGCAATCAACGATCGTTGAATTACAAAAGCACGAAGCACTAGACGAACTTAAGGCACGGAATCAAAGTAAACAGTTTTACCAATACCTCTGCCAATTTACGAGGGTTCAACGCCTGTAGAAACCGTATGAATACGTCCTAGAGAAGTAAGCTTGGCAAAAATCTGGGTTAATAAAATAGGCTCAGGCATTTCAGGAAGCATTTT
>JAESFO010000664.1_pt1 | contig 17265 bp, 10 predicted proteins | sample 9269421 | NCBI WGS metagenome assembly JAESFO01 (sample SAMN14502839, study PRJNA617101) | algae metagenome | isolation source: Nostoc desertorum CM1-VF14 and co-occurring heterotrophs from rocky... | place: USA: Clark Mountains, San Bernardino, California | collected 2000-06-05 | reverse complement strand
AATTAACTTTTTTGCCTGCCTTGTATTTGTTGTGTATGGTGTATTGCTTGGGCTGAAATGGCCGATTATTATAAGCAATGGCCTGATAGCCCTTATTCAACTATATCATTTGTTTTTTAACAAGAAAAACGAGCCGCGACATAAACTGTAAGTTGACAAGTTCCTATTTTTGTCGCCCAACAGCATGCAGCATCCATCAGTAGCAATAGTTATTTTAAATTGGAACGGTAAGAAATACCTGGAAGAATTTCTACCCCATCTACTCTTGTCTACTTATAACAATTACAGGATCATTGTAGCCGATAATAACTCAACAGATGATTCCCTGAGTTTTTTACAACAATACTACTCCTTCATAGAAATCATCCGGCTTCCTGAGAATTATGGATTCGCTAAAGGATATAACCTCGCACTTCAGCAGGTGGAAGCAGATTATTACCTGCTATTGAACTCTGATGTAAAAGTTACGCCTGGGTGGATAGAGCCAATGGTGGACCTTTTGGAGCAGGATAAACAACGAGCCGCCTGTCAGCCTAAACTATTATCATATCATCATCCGTCTTTTTTTGAATATGCAGGTGCAGCCGGTGGCTGGCTGGACCATTATGGTTACCCGTTTGCGATGGGGCGGATATTTGATGTTTCGGAAGAAGATCAGGGGCAATATGATACAAGTGTTCCTATATTTTGGGCTAGCGGGGCTGCGCTCTTCATCAGGGCACAGGTTTTTCGTGAGGCTGGGGGGTTTGATAATTACTTTTTTGCACACCAGGAGGAAATTGATCTTTGCTGGCGGATACAGTTATTAGGGTATAGTATTTACAGTTGCCCCTCGGCCGTTGTTTATCATGTAGGCGGCGGTACATTACCCAAAGGCAATTCTTTAAAGACTTATTTGAACTTTCGTAATAACAATATCATGATCTATAAAAATATGCATGGATTACGAAAGGGGTATGTTTTGTTCGCCCGGTTCTTTCTGGATGCTGTGTCTGCGTTTAAAAGTTTGCTAAAGGGGGATGGGGGCTACTTTGTAGCGGTATTCAGCGCACATCTTTCTTTTGCGAAATGGATCATTGCAGATCGAAAGAAAAGTGTGTTTCCTAAAAACAGAACGGCAGCGCTTAGCGGTTATCTTCGCCAATGCCTGATCTGGTCTCACTTTGCAAAAGGTAAGAACAAGTTTTCGGAGATAGTAAAAGACAATTACGGCAGCCGTTAAAAAATGAATTAAATGCTTGCTTATTTTAGGTTGTTTCCTTTATTTTTGCAGCACAACATTATTATTACATGGAACCACTTGATGTAGAAAAAATAAAAGAACAGGAATACCAGGAGAGTTTACAGAACTATGAAAAAAAGGACTTTGGCCAAAGCTGGGTTAGAGCTTCTGCATATATCTTCTACTTAAGTATTGCCTGCTTTTTTTTGATGACCTGGGGTGGTTGCTACAGGCTGTATACTAAGAAGTTTGAGAAGCCAAAAGTGCAAATCCAGGAGAGTACTTTGTATACTCCGAAATACAAATAATTTTTTTGAAAATTATTTTGTTATTTAAAATAAACCTCTTATTTTTGCATCCCGTTACGAAATACAGTAACACAAAAACAAAAGTTCTTTATAAGCGGAAGTAGCTCATTTGGTAGAGCACGACCTTGCCAAGGTCGGGGTGGCCGGTTCGAGCCCGGTCTTCCGCTCTGAAAAGTCCTCTCGAAAGGGAGGACTTTTTTTGACGAATTCCGTCAGCCCTGGTGGTGGAATTGGTAGACACGCAGGACTTAAAATCCTGTGGGCAGCAATGTCCGTGCGGGTTCAAGTCCCGCCTGGGGCACCAAAAAAAACCTCGTAAATCAATTGATTTGCGAGGTTTTTTTATTTTAATTGTGCGAGGTCTGATACTTCGCTTCAATGCTCGGCCAGATTCTGTTAAACACCAGGCATCCCATTGTTTTATGAAGCGCCTAAGTTTATATTGTAGAACGAAAAGTTCTCATAACATTGTTGCTTCAAAAAGGACGTAGTACCTGCTGTTTCAATAACTATCTGTTCATGATATGTATGTAAGGCAATAACGATCCTTTCCCTCAAAGTGCAGGCCCGGCAACGTTAAAGGCTGCGTGCTACATGTAATTATGGATATCTATCAATTTCTTCGTGCAATAATGGCCTCGTAAGCACCATCCCAAAGCAAAAGTCTTTGTTGCAGGGCTTCTATAGTATATTTTTCAGCTTCCTGCCACAAAATGTTATCATCACCGCAAAGGCTGGATGTCATTTCCAATGCCAGGTGACTGTGATGATCTCCGTCTACTTCGATATGACGCTCCAGGTAGTATTTAAAAATGGAAATACTCTGAGGGAATTTTTTATGAATATCTCCAACCAGGGTTATAAACATACCCGGAATAAGGTCTTCCCTGCCAAAGGTAAAAGCAGCCGCTTGCGCATGTGTTTTACCACTCTCTATTACATCAAAAGTTGACTGAACAAAATTAGCTGCGGCATCAGGGGTTTTTGCTGTATAAAGCGAGTCTGCTAAACTTTTACCGGCTTTGAGATGAGCCAGAAACGATTCGATTTTTGAGGTATCTGCCCCGCATTGTTGCATTGCATCAATGTAAAGTTCATAATGACTTTTTCTGTTTCCGGATATATCCACATCCGATTCTTCTCCGGCCACTATTTCATTAATCAGGTACCTCGTCTTTCCCGATCCTATGGGAAACCATGGCGCGGAAGTACAGGTGAGGCTGCTCTGCAATTGCTTCAAAAGCGACATGAAATCCCAAACTGCAAAAATGTGATATTCCATAAAGATGGAAAGATCTTCGAGAGAAGTTATTGCTGAATAAACTCTGTGATCAATAACCTGGTTTCTAAAAGGTTCAATGGCACTTTGAAGCTGTTCGATATTTTTATTCATGTATTGTTTTTATTAATAAGAGCGCGAAAGTACAAATAATGCGGAAGTTGATGGGCTGAAATGCAGATCTGGATCCCCTTCAAAAACTTCTTTTTCTTATTGGGAACTCATGAATAGTGACAACAATCAATAATAAAGGACTGTTGCAATTGTTGCAGTTGTGGTGATGATGATTAGGCCCCCTGTGGTAGATGAAACTCTTTGGCCTTAAATTGAGCCTTAGTTCCATTTAGTAAAAGATAAAAAAGGTTCGCTTTTGCGAGCCCTTTTTAATCCCCTCAATCGCGTGGCACATAAATTGTTTTTTTATGAACAATCATTAGTCCTATTGCCCATGAATACTCAAACCATTATAGGTGTAGCAGCAAGTATTTGTACTGCTGTGTCCTTATTTCCCCAATTGGTAAAAATTATACGCGAAAAAAAAGAATCGGATATTTCTTACTGGATGTTGGCCATACTGATAACAGGACTAGCTTTATGGGTATGGTACGGCTTTATGGGCGAGGACTATATTATTATCATCTCTAACTCTGTTTCCCTGCTTATTAATATCAGTGTGTTGATCTTAAATGTTTATTACGGTAAACAGCACAGTTCTTAACAGAAATTAAAGCCTATCCAAAAATTTTGTAGTACCAGGCTGCCTTACTATCTTTCCTATTCAATAATCAGTTGCAAGTATGAAGTTGATCTCGATGCTGTTATGCTCGGCATTGCCCTTTTGTGTTGGGGCGCAAACCAAAACCGATAATAAGAAATGGGATGTTTCCAACCCCGAAGGACCTTATAAGGAAGTGTCTTTTACCGTTAAAGAAGGCACCTGGATGAACCTCGATGTTTCTCCCGATGGAAAAGAAATTGTTTTTGATCTGCTGGGTGATATATATAGTATTCCCTCAACAGGAGGAACAGCAAAACTCCTACATGGCGGTCATGCCTTTGAGGTGCAGCCCCGTTTTAGCCCTGATGGTCAAAAAATATCTTTTACCTCTGATGCGGGGGGCGGCGATAACATCTGGGTAATGGACCGGGATGGGAAGAATGCAAGGGCCATTACCAAGGAAAACTTCAGGTTATTGAACAATGCGGTATGGACGCCCGACGGTCAATATATAGTTGCCCGCAAACACTTTACTTCGGGCCGGTCCCTGGGAGCCGGTGAAATGTGGATGTATCATTTGTCTGGCGGTAACGGTTTGCAACTAACCACCCGAAAAAATGATCAGCAGGATGTAAACGAACCCTGCGTGTCACCGGATGGGCGTTATGTATATTTCAGTGAAGATATGTACCCTGGCGGGTACTTTCAATATAACAAAGATCCCAATAACCAGATCTTTATGATCCGCCGTTTTGACCGCGAGAAAGGAAGAGTTGAAAACGTAACGGGAGGCGGTGGCGGAGCGGTTCGTCCACAACTGTCACACAACGGCAAGTATCTGTCGTTTGTAAAACGCGTGCGTACAAAAACAGTTTTATACCTGCGTAACTTGGAAACAGGAGAGGAGTGGCCGGTATACGACCAGCTAAGTAAAGATCAGCAGGAAGCCTGGACAGTTTTTGGTATCTATACAGGTTATGCATGGTCACCGGATGACCGCTATATCTATATCTGGGCCAACGGAAATATTATGAAAGTGGAAGTTGACAGTGTCAACAAAGCAACGGCGATTCCTTTTGTTTGTAACGTGAGTCAGCGCATCTACGACGCAGTACGATTTAAACAGGACCTGGATGTTGATCATTTTAAAGCAAATGTGATCAGGCAGGCAATCACTTCTCCCGATGAAAAATGGCTGGTATTTAATGCTGTTGGTTATCTGTGGAAGAAAAAATTACCAGACGGGAAACCCGAGCGTGTGACAACGGGCAATGATTTTGAATTTGAACCTTCTTTTTCTGCCGACGGAAAACAGTTGTTGTATACCACCTGGAACGATGAAAATTCAGGCACCATCTGTAAGGTAAATATGGATGGGGCAGCCAAACCGGTAAAGCTTACCAAAACAAAAAGCATCTTCCGTACCCCGTCTTTTTCCCGCGACGGTAAAAAGATTGTTTTTATTAAAGAGGGAGGTAGTGATGCTTTGGGGCCCGCGCATACCAGCCAGCCGGGTATTTACATCATGTCAGCCGATGGAACCGGTGAACAATTTGTAATTCAGCGGGGAGGTACACCTTATTTTAATGCTGCCGGCGACAGGATCTATTTTGAAACCGGCAGTAACAATTTGTCGACTTGCAAATTAAATGGTGAGGATGAAAAAGTACTGTTGAAGAGCACTTACGGTAATAATTTCCGGGTATCGCCTGATGAGCAATGGATTGCTTTTACAGATCTGCACAAGGCATATGTAGCCGCGTTTCCCAAAACGGGAAAACCCATTGAAATCAGTGGCGGTTCTTCCGACTTCCCGGTAAAACTGGTGTCTAAAGATGCAGGCTACAACCTGCATTGGAGCAGCGATGCTAAAAAACTGCATTATACCTTAGGCAGCCAGTACTACACGATCAATCTCGATGAACGTTTTGAATTTATAGCCCGTAAGCCTGATTCGCTATTTAAAATACCGGAGCAGGGTAGAGAAGTGGGGCTGCAAGTGGCGGTGGATAAGCCTGGTGGATCCATTGCTTTCACGAATGCGCGCATCATTACCATGAAAGGTGACGAAATAATTGAGAACGGAACTATTGTGGTTGAGGGCAACAAAATTAAAGCGATAGGTAAAACCGGTGAGGTTATTATTCCTTCATCAGCAAAAACAATTGATGCGGCAGGTAAAACAATTGTTCCGGGTTTTATAGATGCACATGCACATGCGGGGCATTTCAGAACCGGTATTACCCCACAAAAACACTGGCCTTACTACGTCGCCCTGGCTTACGGTGTTACAACAATACACGATCCTTCAGCTAATAGCGAATTTGTATTTGCCAACGGAGAGCTGGTTAAATCCGGTGCACTTACAGGACCTCGTGTTTATTCCACCGGTACCATTTTATATGGTGCTGACGGCGATTTTAAAGCAGTGATCAATTCATTGGATGATGCCAGGAGTGCGCTCAGACGCACAAAAGCTTTTGGCGCCTTCTCCGTAAAAAGTTATAATCAACCCAGAAGGGAGCAACGTCAGCAAATTATACAGGCGGCCCGCGAGTTGAATATGGAGGTAGTGCCTGAAGGCGGTTCTTTCTTTTTTCATAATACCAGTATGATATTAGACGGGCATACCACTATTGAGCATAACATGCCTATAGCCGTGCTGCAGGATGATGTGATACAGCTATGGAAAAGATCACAAACAGCCTACACGCCTACATTGATTGTAAACTATGGCTCAGTAAGCGGTGAATATTACTGGTATCAACATACGAATGTATGGGAGAAGGAACGGCTGATGCGGTTTACTCCTCGCGAGGTAATTGATGCACGTAGCCGTCATCGTACTATGTTACCGGAGGAAGAGTATATTAACGGCCATATTTTATCATCTAAAAACCTGAAACGTTTGAGCGATGCGGGTGTTCTGGTGAATATGGGAGCTCATGGCCAGATCCAGGGCATCGGCGCTCATTGGGAGATCTGGATGATGACCCAGGGTGGCATGACTCCACATGAAGCGTTAAAGACCGCTACTATTAATCCTGCGAAAAGTTTAGGGCTGGATGCTAATGTTGGATCTTTGGAAGTAGGAAAATTAGCAGACCTGCTTGTATTAGATAAAAACCCATTGGAAAATATCTACAATACCGAAACGATAAAATTAACCATGGCTAACGGACGGCTGTATGATGCTGAAGAAATGAATGAAATCGGTAATAGTCCTAAGAAGCGAACTAAATTTCCCTGGGAGCTGTATAAAAATGCCACCGCATTTCCCTGGCATGATGAAACAACCGGGCATGGCTGCGGCTGCGGGCAACATTAAACAACCTGCTATTTACTTTTTTTCTCGAACTCTTCTTTAGTGACTTTCTGGTCATTGAAGAAGTAGTTAGTGAAAAGAACGGTTCCGTCCGGCCTATACATACGTGACGGACCTTTGCGTTTATCATCTACATAATAAGCGTCCTGCGTTTTTACACCGTTAGCATACATGGTAAAGAGGCCATTCTTTTTGCCATTCTTATACATGGTTTCCATGGCGGGCACTCCCATTGTATAGGTGCGCGACAAGCCATCTTTTAAACCCTGCTTATAGCTGGTTTCTGAATTAAGTTCGCCATTCACATAGGTCCTGGATATGCCATCCTTCAGACCATTTTTATAATTTTCTTCCGAGGATATTTTCCCGTTCAGATAACGGGTGGCCAGTCCTTCTCTTTTACCTTGTTTATAAAAGGTGGTGGCTTTAGTACCGGAAGTAACCATTTCTGTTAGCCCTTCCTGTTTTCCATTTAAATAATTTTCTTTCAACCATGCTTTCCCCTGGCCGTCGTAATTTTCCTTTTTACCATGCCGCACGCCGTTTTTATATCCCATTCTTGCCGACACTGTTCCTGCAGCATTGTACCAAAGCACATCACCCGTGATCATGCCGTTTTTAATATTATAAAGTCCATAACCGCCATCTTCGAAACGCTGTTTGTAAGCGCCGTTCAAGGGGATGCTGTTCACGCTAAGCTCCATACGCGAGCTGTCGCTGTTGTATTTTCTTCTTACCTGATCCCAGTTGATGTTCTTCACCTCCTGGGCACTGATACAAAGGGTGGACAGGCTAAAAGACAAAAGGGATAAAATCCTTTTCATATTGGTTGTCTTTGGATAGGAACTAATTTTTTACGGCAGCCGTTGTTACCGATTGTCGCTGTTGCTGCTTTTGCAGTATGCTTTGCAGGTGCGGTTGAATATAATGGGTTAGCGTATCCTGCGGAATGTCCAATGCTTTGGGGTCTTCTATAACCTTAAACCAGGGACGGGGTTCTCCGAAAGGATATTTTCCAAAAACAATAACCGGGGTACCATAAGCCAGCTGTTCATGGTCATTCTTTAATATCCATTGCTCTGCCCATCCGTATAAGAACTGCGCATCTGCTCCGAGTAATCGCATACAGCTATGAGAAGCGGGGTAACCGGGTAATGCATACTCGTGAAATCCAACACCCCATTTGTTGTGCACATTAAAGTTCCATTTTAATACCCATTCATCATCTACCGTGCTGATCGTTTTTTTTGCTTTCCAGTTAGTAAAAAATAAACCCTCCGGCGTTTTTGTTTTTTTCTTGCCCATATTGGTTGGTCCAGTTAATACCAGTTTGCCATTTTCGTAAGCTGCAAAAACCTGTGTAGGGTAGGAGAATAGAATGATTTTATTTACGTCTTTTAACTGGTCAATAGTTTCGGGAAACGGAAGGTAAACGCTTAAAGGCTTCGAGAAATCGCTCGGCACCAATATGCTGTCTAACCTTTTAAGGTGTGTAGTATCTACCCGGTTAATAGCGTTCAGTATATCAAGATGTTTGGCGCCCTCAAAAGAATCTTTTAGTGACTGCCATTCTTTTTTCTTCATCCAATGATAGGTGATCACCGGCTTCAGATTCTCTTTTTGGGGGGGAGCTATTGTTTCCACCACATTTTTCATGGTGCTGTCTACAATATCGGGAATACTTTTCTGCTCTTTGTTTTTACATGAGAAAACAGCAGCTGTAAGTAAAGCCAGGGTAGATAAAGAAAATGCTTTTAAGTTCATCGTACTTGCAAGATGCTGAAATATTTTGAGGAAATGAAATTTTGCGAACGGCGGCAGTCATCATTTTGAAAAACGTATATTCGTAGCATACAAACACTTGTTATGTGATTAATAAATAAGAGAGTGGCCGGTGAATGACGCACTGCAAAAACTATTTATTTAAGAATATCTAGCTAAAATAAAAATAGAAACAGATGAAATTTAAGTTAAGAGCCGGTATGGTTGGCGGCGGTAAAGGCGCATTTATCGGCGCAGTACATCGCATTGCTTTAAATATGGATGGGTTAATTGAACTGTGCTGTGGCGCACTAAGCCAGAACCCTGAGAAAGCCAGGGAATCTGGTAAAGAGCTTTTTTTGCCCGAGGACAGAGTGTACGATAGCTATGAAGAAATGATTAAAAGGGAAAGCGAATTGCCTGAAGATCAACGCATGCATTTTGTGATTATTGTTACACCCAATTTTGCTCATTTCGAGCCGGCAATGATGGCCTTGGAACATGGTTTTCATGTAATGATAGATAAACCAATGACACTTACCCTGGAGCAGGCCAGGGCGCTCAAAGCAAAGGTTGATGAAACCGGGCTTTTACTGGGGTTAACACATACCTATTCGGGTTATCCTTTGGTTAAAGAAGCAAAAAAAATGGTGGCAGATGGTAAATTTGGTGCCATCAGGAAGATTTATGTAGAATACCCCCAGGGCTGGTTAAGCCAGTTTAGTGAAGCCGATGGCAACAAGCAGGCTGCCTGGAGAACAGATCCTTCGAAAAGCGGCAAAGCAGGATGCATGGGCGATATAGGCACACACGCTGCTCACCTGGCTGAATATATTTCCGGTCAGAAAATTGTCAAACTCTGTGCTGATCTTAATATTGTAGTGCCCGGCAGGTTGCTGGATGATGATGGGGCTATGCTGTTGAAGTTTGACAAGGGAGCCAGCGGTGTATTGGTGGCAACGCAGGTGGCAGCAGGAGAAGAAAATAATCTGAAAATACGCATCTACGGAGAAAAAGGTGGCCTGGAATGGAGCCAGCAGGAGCCTAACACTTTATTGGTTAAATGGCTGGATGCTCCAACACAGGTGTATCGTACGGGTAATGGCTATCTTTCACCCATTGCGCAGTTCAACACCCGCACTCCCGGCGGTCATCCGGAGGGATACCTGGAAGCATTTGGAAATATTTACAGGAATTTTGTTTTGGCTTTATCTGCCAAATTAAATAACGAAACTCCCGATCCGCTTATCGATTACCCTTCGGTAGAAGATGGAGTGCGGGGTATGGCCTTTATAGATAATGTAGTGGCATCGGCCCAGAGTGACCAAAAGTGGTGGGATTACGTAGTTTAGCTGATCTAATATGTATTTTCCACACATTATTCCCAAACAGCAATCTTAATGCAAACTTCAGGGCAAATTAGTTTATCTTGCCCCGCTTAAAACGAGTTAAAATTATGAGTTTTGAAAACTATAATGTTCCTTACGAGGTTGACAATAATTATACAAAGAAAGTGGCTTATTTCTCGATGGAATTCGCAACCCATCAGCCCTTAAAAATATATAGTGGCGGTTTAGGATTTTTATCCGGTTCTCATTTAAGAAGCGCCTACGAGCTAGGCCAGAATATGTTTGGTATTGGTATTTTATGGAAGTATGGCTATTACGACCAGGAACGTAACCAGGATCAGACATTGGATGTAGCCTGGAATGAAAAAATATACAGCTTCCTGGAAGACACCGGTATTAAATTCCAGATCGATGTGCACGATCACCCGGTATGGGTAAAAGCATGGTATCTGAATCCTGATACTTTCAAAACGGCTCCGTTATTTTTATTGAGTACCGATTTGCCGGAGAACGATTATGTATCCCAAACAATCACTCATAAGCTATATGACAGTAATGTAGCTGCGAAAGTTGCCCAGTTTATCTTGTTGGGTGTAGGTGGCGCTAAGCTGGTAGATATATTAAACTTTAATCCTGATGTGTATCATCTAAACGAGGCGCACGGTTTGTCGGCTGCCTTTTACCTGTATCAGAAGTATAACAGGAATATAGAGGAGGTTAGAAAGAGATTGGTATTTACCACTCATACGCCCGAAGAAGCAGGGAATGAAAAACATGATATTTATCTTTGTCATAAAATGACCTACTTCTGTGGTTTAAGCATTGACGAAGTAAAACAATTGACGCAGGATTACAGCGACTCGTTCAATCACTCTTTAGTTGCTTTACGCTTTGCCCGCCTGGCGAACGGGGTATCCCAATTACATGGAGAGGTTTCTAGGGAAATGTGGGGGAAGTATCCTAATATCTGCCCGATTATCTCCATTACCAATGCACAAAACTGGACGTATTGGGCCGATAAGCAAATGTACAAGTTCAAGGATGTTGGTGATGATTACGGTTTTGACGATCGTAAAAAGTGGATGAAAAAACGTGCATTTGAAATTGTTGCTGATCAGACAGGAAAGCTTTTTAGTCCCGACGTATTTACTATCGTATGGGCAAGAAGATTCGCGGGTTATAAAAGAGCTGGAATGATCGCCTCAGATCCTCAGCGCTTCTTTGAACTGATGAATAATCAAAAGTACCCGGTACAGATCATCTGGGCTGGAAAGCCTTATCCAATGGATCATCCGGCTATCAGTGAGTTTAATGAGCTGGTGCATTTGAGTAAGAACTATAAGAACGTATCGGTTTTAGTGGGGTATGAACTAAGTCTTTCTAAAAGATTAAAGCAGGCGGCCGACGTGTGGTTAAACAATCCGCGCGTACCAAGAGAAGCTTCAGGAACAAGTGGCATGACTGCAGCGATGAATGGTGCTGTTAATTTCTCGACAGATGATGGCTGGATCCCTGAATTCATTAACCATGGTCATAACGGCTTTGTGATACCTAAGGCTGACTACGCAAATATGTCAACATATGACCAGGATCAGTACGACCTGAACAAATTGTATGAGATTCTCACCAATGAAATATTACCGCTTTACTACGGTGATTATAAAACCTGGCGCCAGGTTATGAAAAATGGAATGCAGGATGTGCGTTTCCAATTTGATAGTAACCGTATGGCGCACGAATATTACGAAAAGCTGTATAACGCTTAAAATAATAACGAATCGTGTATAGGGCTGTAAGAGAGTAGGATATATAACTCTTTTATAGCCCTTTTTTAGTGTAAATCATACCTGGGGTTTTCAATATTGTAAGATCTTATCGCGCAAAATGGTTACAAAGCTTCGGTATATATCTCCCTGCTAACCCGTATCTTCGTTCCGGAGCCGGTATATGTGGAAATGACAGAAGCTGTAGTGTAGTTCTTGCTTCGGTTCCGTTAAAGCTAAACATCCATGTCCTCGCCATCCTTTTGTAACGAGCAATGGACACCGGTTGTTCTCTAAAACATTTTGTATCGGAAATAACATGATGTAGCTTGAATTCTGATCAACTAAACTAATTTTTCTAATACTTATGAGTACGGTTGGAAGTATTTTATATAAGATATGGGGAAAAGTATCCAATGTTTGTTTAGCCTTCAAGGGACTCTCGCTACTATCAAAAGAGGAAACAACTCAGGCTCTTAAGCCGTTTCTCATACATACGGTGCCAGCTTCATCTTTAAATCTTCCGGAAGTAGTCGATGAGAAAGATCGCAATAAAAAAATTTATGAGGCGTATACTTTCCCATCTGAAGAAATATATGTTTGGAAGTGCGGGTTTAAAAATGGGTTCATTTCAAAACATGGATCGGTAGTAATAGATAGTAAAGTTTTTTGTACAGACTGGGATCACCGGGGTATTAAGCACAGGTTTTGGGAGAAAGACACACGTCCTGCTAAATCTGTCCCAATTGTTATTCCTTTATTAAGTCATCATCAGAACCATCAAAGCGCTATTGCCCTTACGGGGTACTATGATTTTGTATTGCTCCTTGCAGCAAAGCTCAGCAGGATTAAAGATGCGCTTGGAGAGAAAGATATTGCTAATTGTTTTATCACCTATCATTCTTTCGGCGGGGCTTATGAAAGAGAATACCTCGAGTTGCTGGGCTTCAATGCCGACCATTATATAGACAGCCGTACCTATAAACTCTCCGGGGAGCAAGTGGTTTTCGGCAATTTGGGAACCTGGAAACCTAATGTAAATGAAATCCTTTCATTAAAACGAAATATCGAAAGCAGGTTAAATATTTCAGATCAAACACCTTACTCGGGCAACCGGGTATACATCAGTCGTAAGGGGAGGAGGGTTATAGAGAACGAAGCAGAACTTATTGAATTATTGAAGAAATTTGATTTTACGATCATTGAGGATAATGGAAGAAGCGTTAGGGAGCAGATTGAAATATACAGGAATGCCTCGTTTATAATTGGTCCGCATGGAGCTTCGTTTGCGAATATCATTTGGTGCAGGCCCGGAACCCAGCTTTACGAACTTTTTTCAGCGAGCTGGGCGCCGGATTATTTTCTTTATATGTCTAAAATAAATAATATGAAGTATGCTGCTTACCGGGATGATAGTCACGAAGAAATCAAAAACGACCTTTTTAAATCGTTGTGCCAGGACATTTATGTGTCTATCCCTCATTTACAGGCCAGTTTAGCATCCATATTAACGGAAAGCCAGCCGCAATAGGGGCAACACAGATCTCCCTGAATCGGCTGTTCAAAGTGGGTCTGAATTGTCTTTTTTCAACTGAAAATTAGGTGATACCCTCTATTGGCGACCTAAATGAGGCCGGAAATTTATATCTTTGGGATATATGATGTTTTAATTTGAAAGGGAATGCCTTCTGTTTAAACTAATACACGAAGTAAAAAAGGCTAATTAACACTAAATGCTCTCATGTTAGGGATTCGCACAATAGATAAATGCGCTCGTTGTATAGAGTGCCGGTTGTTAGAGATTTAGTTGTTGGAGCCAGCTTTAGTTGATCAAAACAGTTAAAAGTTGAGCAGCGATCATGCATTGTGTAGCGACAAATTATCGATTACCCATCGTTCTCAAACAAAGAATATCAACTTATATTGAATTACGTAAATATATGAATCTAACGAAACCACGACTGCAGTTACTCTTTTGAATAAAAGGTATATCCTTTGTCAGACTTATAGTTAAGCCTGCAGCCAAACTCGTTATACGTGGAAAGAAAAACAATGAAAATGAAGAACCAGATGTACAAGCCGCTTCCTCCAGGGAGTGTTGTGGATTTCTTTGAAACGGCATCGCACCAAAATGTAGATGGTGTAGCTTTAAAATTCCGTTTAGATTCGTATTCTTTTAGGGCTTTGAATGAACTGGTCAATAAATATGCCAATTATTTACTAAAAAGTGGTGTTCAAAAGGGTGATATTGTAGGTGTCGTGCTGGATCGTAGCCCCCAGGTAATAATGGCGTTGCTGGCTGTATTGAAATGTGGCGCAGCCTATTTGCCCATCGACCCCGAATTTCCTGAAGACCGTATAAAATTGATGTTAGAAGATTCGGAAGCTGGCTTTGTATTAATTCACAATGCACTTTCGGATAGCCTTCATACACCGCATTCAAAACAGTTAATTATCGAGGAGGTGGAAGCGGCATTACAGGATGTTGATTCAGCTAACCCGGGGATCAAGGTATCGGGAGATGACCTGGCTTACCTGCTGTATACATCCGGTTCAACCGGCAAGCCCAAAGGCGTTATGGTTTCCCATAAAAACCTGCTGAATTTTTTGTTGGGTATGAAAGATATCTTTCGTACAGATATGCATACAAAATTGCTGGCAGTTACTACCGTTTCCTTCGATATTGCAGGCCTGGAGATATTTTTGCCCCTGATTTCGGGTGGACAATTGGTTTTGGCCGATAAAAAAGTAACTAAAGACAGTAAAGCCCTGATTGAGTTATTACACGCGGAGGGAATTAATATTTTTCAGGCTACACCAGCTACTTATAAGCTTCTGTTACAGGAGGAGTGGCCTTCTTCAGCTTCATTAACATTGCTGTGTGGTGGAGAAGCACTGACCCAAAATATAGCAGACGCCTTGTTGCAGAAATGTGGCCGCCTGTTTAACATGTACGGACCAACCGAGACAACCATCTGGTCAACAGTAAAGGAAATTACGAAGGACGATGGCCAGATCTCAATAGGATCTCCCATCAGAAACACAACTGTTTATATTCTTGATGAAAACCACGCATTATTACCGCCAGATACTGAGGGAGAGATTTTTATAGGTGGAGATGGTGTGGCGCTGGGTTATTACAAACGCCCCGAGCTGACAGCAGAGCGTTTTACTGCCGATCCGTTTTCCGGTAAGGAGGGCGCACGCATTTATAAAACCGGGGATCTGGGCAAGCTTTTGGCTAACGGGGAATTCATTTGCCTTGGCAGAAGTGATAACCAGGCTAAAATAAGAGGCTACCGTATAGAGCTGGAGGAGATAGAACACTATATTTCTAAAATAGATGGAATAAAAGATGCTGTTGTTAAAGTTGAGGGAGCAGATGGTTTAGACCCTAAGCTCATCGCTTACCTGATACCTGACGACCTGGCTACGCTTAATGGCGGTGAAGCTACCAAGAATGAAGTGATTAGCTGGAGAAGGGAGTTGAGCAAAAACCTTCCCGCTTACATGATCCCTAACGGATGGGTGAAGCTGGAAATCTTTCCGCTTACTCCTAATAAAAAGGTAGACCGGAAGGCATTGAAGTATAAAGAAGCCGAAACTGAAGTAAAAACCGTAGTGGAATCATCCCGTGAGCAGACGGCACTTACGGCCAGGCTAAAAACCATCTGGGAAAATGAGTTAGGAGTGAAGGGGGTAGAGCCGGGTGATAACTTTTTTGAATTGGGCGGTAATTCTTTATTAGCTCAAAAAGTTGTAAATATTCTTAAGGCCGACCTTGATATAGAGGTACCCATTACAAAACTATATCAGCATCCCACTATTGAAGCTTTCCTGAAATTTTTAAAAGGCGAAGAGAAGTCTCTCCGCCGGCCTGGTAAAAAGACTGATCAACAGGTTTCAGATACGGCTATAGCCGTAATTGGAATGGAGTGTAATTTCCCGGGAGTGAATACCGTTGAGGGTTTCTGGGATTTATTGAAAAGCGGGAAAGAAACCACGCGTTTTTTCTCGGCTGACGAATTGGATAAAACCCTGCCGGACCATGTGAAGAATGATCCTGCTTATGTAAAAGCAAGAGGTGTATTGGAAGGAGTAGAGCTTTTCGATGCAGAGTTTTTCGGTATCAGTCCGCGCCTGGCCGAATTGATGGACCCGCAGCATCGCCTGTTTCTGGAAACCTCAAGGAACCTGCTGGAAAAAACCGGGTACCTTTCTGATAAGCGATCAACAGTTATCGGCGTATTCACCGGTTGCGGTCCCAACTCTTATTTCAACAATAATGTAATAGGCCTCAAAAATAAAATAGATATCCATAGCATACCTGTTTTGTCGGTTTCCGATAAGGATTATATCAGCAGCCGGGTAAGTTATCAACTAAACCTGTCCGGCCCATCTGTAAATGTGAATACAGCTTGCTCCACTTCACTGGTGGCTATCGCACAGGCTGTAGAAAGTCTCAGGGCTGGTCAATCCGATGCAGCCATCGCAGGCGGGGTAGCTATTACTGTGCCGGTTAACAGCGGGCATTTATACGAACAGGGATCTATGTTAAGCGCAGATGGCCATTGCCGTCCGTTTGATGCCGATGCTAAAGGCACTGTATTCAGCGATGGCGTGGGAGCTGTATTATTAAAACGTTTGAAAGATGCAGTAGAAGATGGCGACACTATTTATGCAGTCGTTAAAGGAGTAGGTATTAATAACGATGGCGGCAATAAGGGCAGCTTTACAGCGCCCAGCGCAGAAGGACAGGCCGCAGCAATATTGATGGCCCTGGATGATGCAAAAGTAAATCCTGCGGACATATCTTATGTAGAAGCTCATGGAACCGCAACGCCTTTAGGAGACCCTATTGAAATAGATGGACTGAAGCTTGCTTTTGGAAAGCAGGATAAAAATCAATTCTGTTCTATCGGGTCGGTTAAAAGTAATTTCGGGCACTTAACACATGCTGCCGGGGTAGCAGGATTTATGAAAGCGGTGTTGTCACTATATCATAAGAAACTGGTGCCTTCTATCAACTTTACCCGGCCCAATCCACATATCGATTTTCAAAACAGCCCCTTTGTAGTTAACAATACATTCAGGGAGTGGAAAACAGATGGGAAGCGGATTGCAGGTGTTAGTTCTTTAGGAGTGGGAGGTACGAATGCACACGTGGTACTGGAGGAATACGATGGCACTCATATACCTGTCACTCCTAAAAACAGTACGGTACCCCAGCTGATTTGCTGGTCGGCCCACCGTACTGAAAGTGTTACAGGCTATGCCCTTAAACTACACGATTTTTTAGTGACCGATACCAGTGCCGATTTAGGTGATATAGCCTATACAATCAACACAACAAGACAGGATCTTCCATTGCGCCATTTTATAGTGGCAAAAAATAAAGAAGATCTTATAGAGCAGTTGGCGCAGGTTGAAACCATAGCAGGAGCAGGACACACGGTAAAGGACAAAAACAATAACATTGTATTTCTCTTTCCCGGTCAGGGCAACCAGTATCCCAATATGGGCCGTGACTTATACGATCA
>JAESFO010000663.1_pt1 | contig 17438 bp, 15 predicted proteins | sample 9269421 | NCBI WGS metagenome assembly JAESFO01 (sample SAMN14502839, study PRJNA617101) | algae metagenome | isolation source: Nostoc desertorum CM1-VF14 and co-occurring heterotrophs from rocky... | place: USA: Clark Mountains, San Bernardino, California | collected 2000-06-05 | reverse complement strand
TGCCGGGGTGCGTACTGGCCGGAACACGCCTGATCAGTCGTACGTATGTCTGAACTCGCCCGGGATCGATGGTGGTCGCGCGTGGATCGGCTCGTGGTGGGTCCCAGGCGACGGTCGTACGGAGTGCCCATCGGCCGGGCTCGGCCGACGAGCGGGACGGGGCGTCCGGCCCGGGGTCGCGTGGCTCGTGCGGAGCTGGGGCCCGCGGCTATCTCCGGCGGTCTCGGTACTGCATGTGATCGGGTCCGCGGCGGACGGCGTCGATGTTTCACGTGGAACAGCGACGGAGGTCGTGGCGGGCGTCGGACAACGCGTCGGGCTCGGTCTCGTGAGCGGGTGGCCTGCGGAGGCAGCCCCGGGGTGGTCCGCCCACGCTGCGGGATCAGCCGCGTCGCGATCCCGTACGCGCCGCACGGACACGGCGACCGGGTCGAGGTCTCCTCCCGCCGAGGGCGGCCTGGGCGGTGCGGGCCTCGTCGCCGTGTACCGGGTGCGCGCGACGCCGACCCGTGCGCCTCCGCGGCGCTGTGGGGCTCGTCCGAGGTGGCAGCCGGAAGCACCCGGTGGGATCGCCGCACCTCGGCATTCCCGGTGGAGTCCGGCCGGTGTCGCCGTCCGGTGACCGTGTCGGGGACGCCCGGCCCGGATGCGCCGACCCGGTGTGCGGCGGCCGGCATCCGGGATGACCGCGCGTGCCGCGGCGTTGAAGCCGGCCACCGCGTCCGGCCCACAGGCGGCAGGTCCACCGATGCCCGGACCGCCGGCGCCCGGCCCAGGAGAGCTCGCCCAGGAGAGCTCGCCCAGGAGCGCTCGCCCGGGATCGCCCGGCCCACGAGTGCCCGGCGGCCTGCGAGTGCTCGGCGCGGGAGTGCTCGGCCCGCCGGCACGACTCCGGGGCGCGAACCCGGACGCGGCCCGGGCCGTGCGGGACCGGACAGTGCGGGACCGGACGGCGCAGAGCGGGGCGATCCACTGCGACAGACTCGGGCGCACACCGAGCGGCTCCGACCCCGCCCGCCCGACCGATCCGACCGGCGTCGCGTGCGTGTGTTTCACGTGGAACACCCCGACGCCCGGGATGGCCCGGTGCTCACCGCCGAGCTCGCCGCTCGCACCGACCGCGCCGTCGACACCGCGGAGTCCGCCGCGCGGGACCACGGCTACCGCCCCGGCACACCCCGCGTCCTGCACGACCTGTTCTCGGTCGTCGTCGCACTGGAGCCGGAGCCGGTCGTGGTGCGTGTCCCCACCGGCCTCCCGCCCGGCCTCGATCCGGCGGGCCAGGCGGAGCAGCAGCGGCGCGAGATCGCGGTCTCCCGATGGGTGTCGGACGCCGGGCACCCCGTGGTCCGGCCCGCACATCCCGCGACCCGTCCCCGCCGGGGGCCTGTCCCTCACCTTCCGGGAGCGCCGGACCGTCCGTCGTCCCCGGACGGCCCGCCCGACGCCGGTGCGAGCGGCGCGACGGTGCCCCGGCTGCACACCGCGCTACGACCGTGTCCGGTCGAGCCGGACTGGATGTGCCACCCGACGACTCGGTCACGGCGATGCGCGACGCGCTGCGGCACGACACCTCCCACGTCTCCCCCACCGACCGCGACCGCGGGCTGCGGGAGTGAGCGACGATCCTCCCGGTGCCCGGTGCCCGGTGCCCGGTGCCCGGTGCCCGGTGCCCGGTGCCCGGCGACGAGGCGGGGCTGCGCCGACCGGTTGCCCGGTACACCCCCGCAGCCGGTGCACGGGGGTTCGCCGGCCTGCAACGTCCTGCGGACCCCGGACGGACCGTACGACGCCGACCTCGAACACGTCTGCGTCGGACCGGTCGAGTGGGACCTGACCTCGCCGGTCCGGAGGTCGTCGCCGCCTCCGAGCGGGCGGCCGACCGCCTCGTCGATGCCGAGCTGCTCGCTCTCTGCGAGGCGGCCCGGCTCGTGTAGCTCGTCGCCTGCGTCGCGATGGTCCGCAGCAAGCAGGTCTCGGGGACGGGGTGAGCCCGCTCCTGGAGGTGTGGCGGGCTCCCGAGCCCTGGGGCGGTGTGCTCGGCTGATGTTCCACGTGGAACCACACCGCTGTGGTTTCACGTGGAACACCGCTCAGTCCTGCCGGGCCGCCGCGCGCTCGACGAGCGCCAGGTAGACCGTCGCGAGGTCGGAACCGTCCGCGGCCACCGCGGTCGGGAGCAGCGAGGTGTCGGTCAGGCCCGGCGACACGTTCATCTCCAGGACGTGCACGTGACCGTCGGCGTCGACGATCGCGTCGGTGCGCGACACGTCGCGCATCCCCAGCAGCCGGTGTGCGGCCAGGGCGGTGTCGGCCAGCGCGTCCAGCACGTCCGACGGCAGCCGCGCCGGGCAGTGGAACGTGGCCGCACCGGGTGTGTAGCGGGACGTGTAGTCGTAGAACCCGGACGGCACCTCCACCTCCACCGGCGGCAGCGCGCGGGGCTCCTCCCCGTCGTGGACGACCGACACTGCGACCTCAGTCCCGGCGACGAACCGCTCGACGAGCACCGTCTCGGCGTAGGCGAAGCAGCTGACCATCGCGGCCGGCAGGTCCGCCGCGTTCCGGACCACCTGCACACCGAGCGCCGAGCCGCCCTGGTCCGGCTTCAGCACCAGCGGCAGCCCGAGGCGCTCGACGATCGCACCGAGAACGCCCTGCGCGCCCAGCTCACGGAAGGTCGAGTGCGGCAGCGCGACCCAGTCCGGCGTCGAGAGGCCCGCGCGGACGAGTTCGGTCTTCACACTCGGCTTGTCCCACGCCCGCCGGCACGCCCCGGACGGCGTCCCCACGAAGGGGATGCCCAGCAGCTCCAGCACCTGCTGCACGGCACCGTTCTCCCCCTCGCCCCCGTGCAGCGCGACGGCGACCGCGTCCGGCCGGTCGGTCGACAACCGCTCCAGCAAGCGCGCGTCGACGTCCCACTCGCGGACGTCGACACCGTTCGCGCGCAGCGCACCCGCCAGTCGACGACCGGATCGCAGGGACACCTCACGCTCGTGGGACAGGCCTCCGGCCAGCACGGCCACCGTTCGATCGCTCACGCGGGCATTCTGCGCCATGAACGGGAACGCCCCGGACCGGGAGCCGGTCCGGGGCGTTCCACGTGAAACATCGCCGTCGTCGGACGGCGTCAGGTCGTGTCCGGCGACGGGCTCTGGGTGCCCCGGTTCAGCTCGGGGCGGACCGGTGTCCCGAACGTCCGCACGACCTCCATCTCGGCCTCCAGCACCGCCGCCAGCCGCCGCACGCCCTCGGTGATGCGCTCGGGCGTCGGGAAGCAGAACGACAGCCTCAGCTGCCGGCTGCCGAAACCGTCGGCGTAGAAGCCGGTGCCGGACGCGTACGCGACCCGCGCGGTGACCGCGCGGGGCAGCATCGCCTTCGTGTCGACGCCCTCCGGCACGGTCAGCCACACGAAGAACCCGCCGTCGGGGACGTTCCAGGTGCAGCCCTCGGGCAGGTACGTCTCCAGCGCGGCGAGCATCGCGTCGCGGCGCTCGCGGTAGTTCTCGCTGAACGTCTTGATCTGGCTGCGCCAGTCGTGGTGCGACAGGTAGCGCGACACCAGCATCTGCGTGAACGACGGCGGGCACAGCGTCGCCGACTCCGCGGCCAGCACCAGCCGGTCCCGCACCAGCGGCGGTACCAGCGCCCAGCCCACCCGCAGCCCGGACGCGAACGTCTTCGAGAACGACCCCAGGTACAGCACGTCCGGGTCGTACGAGCGCAGCGCCGGGTGCACCTCGCCGTCGAACCCGAGCATCCCGTAGGGGTTGTCCTCGACGACCATCGCGCCGTAGCGGCGGCACAGCTCCAGGATCCGCGGGCGCCGCTCGTGCGCCAGCGTCACGCCGGCCGGGTTGTGGAAGTTCGGGATCGTGTACAGGAACTTCGGGACGATCCCCCGCCGCGCCAGCGACTCCAGCGCCTCGTGCAGCAGCTCCGGGACCAGTCCGTGCTCGTCCATCGCGACGTGCACGACCCGCGCCTGGTAGGCGGCGAAGCTGCCCAGCGCGCCGACGTAGGACGGTCCCTCGGCCAGGACGACGTCGCCGGGGTCGACGAAGATCCGGGTCAGCAGGTCGAGGGCCATCTGCGAGCCGACGGTGACGACGACGTCGTTCGAGTCGGCCTCGATGCCTTCCTCCCGCATGACCTCGCAGATCTGCTCGCGCAGCTGCGGGACGCCCTGGGCGGAGCCGTACTGCAGCGCGGACATGCCGTCCACGTCGACGAGCTCGGCCACCTCACGGGCGAGGGACTGCAGCGGCAGCGCCGCCAGGTTCGGCATGCCACCGGCCAGCGAGACGACCTCGGGACGGCTCGCGACGGCGAACAGGGCCCGGATCTCCGACGCCGTCATCCCGGCGGTACGGGTCGCGAAGCGCTCGGTGGGGGCGAGCGGGACCACGGCCCCCTCCCCTGCCGCCGCTGCCTGCGCGGCCGCCGCGGCCGCGGAACGGCGGACGTCGGGCTGCTGCGGGCGGTCGGGCAGGGTCATCGCGTGCTCCTCTGCGAGGGGAAAAGGCTCGCCGAGTGTAACCGCGACGGGTGATCGGCCCGCCCTTCGTCGTGACGTTCGTACCGGTGGGCCCTCTCGGGGTGACGGGATCGCGAGAATCCACCTAGTCTCGGGCTGCGCGGGGTCACCGGACCCGGGGGCAGCCAGGGGGACGGTTGCTCCGGCGCCGGGGTCGGGACCACGCCCCGGACGGGCCGGGCCGTGCAGCAGCGCGTGCATCGCGCGACGACGACATCCGGAGGTCGGATTCCGTGTCCTGGCACGTTGCCGCGCTCAACCTCGACAACCTCGGCGATCTGCCGAAGCGGTGTCGCAACTGCGTCTACTGGGAGCTCTCGCCCCAGCTCGCCGACCAGACCGAGGGGTACGGCACGACCGACCTGGAGAAGGAGGCCTGGCTGTCGGAGGTGCTCCTCGAGTGGGGCTCCTGCGGCCGGGTCGTCTACGTCGGCGGTGCCCCCGCGGGGTACGTGCTGTTCGCGCCGCCGGCGTCGGTCCCCCGTGCCACCGAGATGCCGACCGGACCGGTCAGCGCCGACGCCGTCCTGCTGACCACGATGCAGGTGGCCCCGGAGTTCGCCGGCGAGGGACTGGGCCGGGCGCTCGCCCAGGCCGTCGTGAAGGACCTGACCCGACGCGGGGTGAAGGCCGTGGAGGCGTTCGGCGACGCGCGTCCCGGCACCGAGTCCGACTGCGTCGTCCCGGCGGACTTCCTCCGCTCGGTCGGATTCAAGACCGTCCGCCCGCACCACCGCTGGCCGCGGCTGCGGATGGAGCTGCGCTCGGGTCTGGAGTGGAAGTCCGACGTCGAGGCCGCGCTCGAACAGCTGTTCAACACGGTGACCATCCCGATGCAGACCGCGGCGCCGCGCCTGACGGCGACACCGGCCCGCGCGGGGTCCTGCCAGCTCTCGTTCGTGCCGCCCGCAGAAACGATCTGAGGGCGCTCTGAGCGGGCCGTGGGCGGCCTCGGTGGCCCGACCCCGGGTGAGGGGGCCGGGCGGGTCACTGCGGGCCGTGACGGGCCTCAGACGGCCCGGATCTCGTCCCTCGCGTACTCGCGGGCCAGCACGTCGTTGAAGGTGAACGTGCCGGTGGGTTGGTCGTCCTGCCCGAGCAGGTACAGCCGTTTGACGGCGACGAGGATGCCCTCCGCGACGACGTCGCGGAAGCCCGGGTCGAGCAGCTTGCGGCGGTCCCCGAGGTGGGTCAGATACCCGACCTCGACGCGGACGGCCGGCATCCGGGTCCGGCGCACGAGCTCCCAGGTGCACGTCTGGCTGCGGCAGTCGAGCATCGAGGTCCGGGTGAGCAGCTCGCGCTGGATCAGCCCGGCGAGCGCCTCGCCGACGTTCGACGTGGTGCCCGACCCGTTGCCGAAGTAGTAGGTCGCCAGACCCTGCGCGTGCGGGCTGAAGCTCGCGTCGGTGTGCAGCGACACGACCATGTCGGCACCGACGTCGTTGGCGAACTGCGCGCGCTCGGTGTCCGGCGGGTTGCCGTTCTCCGGGCGGGAGAGCAGTGCCTCCATACCGGTGGCCGACATGCGGCCGACGACCCGGCGGGCGAGGTCCCACATCAGGTCGGCCTCGGTGACCCCGCCGACGTCGACACCGCGGTCGTGCCCGCCGTGCCCCGGGTCGATGACGATGCGCTTGCCGCGCATCCGCGGGCCGGCCCGGCGCAGCAGCTCCTGCTCGCGCATGAGGTGCGGACGCCCGCCGGTGACCTTGCGGCCGAGCTGGCGCAGCGCGCGCAGCGTCTCCGGGCCGCAGACACCGTCGGGGGTCATGCCGTAGTCACGCTGGAAGCGGATCAGGGCCTGCTCGGTCTGCTGGTCGAACAACCCGCTCGGCCGGCCCGGGTTGTACCCGAGCTCGAGCAGGCGTTCCTGCAGGTGGGCGACGTCGTCGCCGGTGGTGGGGGTGGAGAGCGTGAACGACAGCATCCGGTCGCCCAGGCTCCAGCCCGCCTCCCGCAGCGCGCGGGCGGTGTCCGGTCCGACGATGCCGTCGGTGATCAGGCCACGGCCCTGCTGGAACATGCGGACGGCGCGGTCCACGCCGTCGTCGAACATGTCGTGGGCGCGCGAGCCCGGCGGAACCGCCGGGAGCAGACCGAGCTGTCCCAGCGTCGTCCGGATCTCGCGTACGGCCGGACCGCAGTCCCCGCGCCGGAGCAGCTGCATGCACCCCTCGCTCGCAGTCGTGAGGCGCCGTGCGACGCCCGTGATCGGTCGGTTTCGCCCGGTGACCGGACGCGTGCCGGACTCATTGTGCCCTGCCCCGCCCCCGGAGGAGTGCAGCGGGGCGGATACGCGCGTGTCCCGGTTGTGATCAACCGGGACACGCAGCGTTATCTCAGTGCGCTATACAGCGCACGGACAGTGATCAGATGTGGTCGGCGAGATCGGCGAGGAGTGCCGCCTTCGGCTTCGCGCCCACGATCTGCTTCACCGGCTTGCCGCCGGAGAACAGGATCATCGTCGGGACCGACATGACCTGGTAGTCGCGGGCGACCTCCGGGTTGGCGTCGATGTCGAGCTTGGCGACGGTCAGCTTCTCGGAGTTCTCACCGGCGATCTCGTCGAGCACCGGGGCGACCATCTTGCACGGGCCGCACCAGGTGGCCCAGAAGTCGACCAGGACGGGCTTGTCGCTCTTCAGGACGTCCTGGTCGAACGAGCTGCTGGTGACGTCGACGGTGTTGTTGCCCATGGGGTTCTCCTTCGGTCGCGGATGCGGGTCTGTCGGGTGCCGGTGGGCGGTCAGTGCGCGGCGTCGGCCACGGCGGCCGCCGGGGCGGTCTCCTCCGAGCCGTAGCCGCCGCCGGCCAGCTCGGAGCTGACCTCGTGGCCGGCCAGCCAGCGCTCGGCGTCGATCGCGGCCGAGCAGCCGGAGCCCGCGGCGGTGATCGCCTGGCGGTAGGTGTGGTCGACGAGGTCGCCACAGGCGAAGACGCCCGGGACGTTCGTGTAGGTGGTACGTCCGTCCACCTGCACGTAGCCCTCGTCGTCGACGTCGACCTGGCCCGCCACCAGCGCGCTGCGCGGGTCGTGGCCGATCGCGACGAACATGCCGGTGACGTCGAGCGTGCTGGTCTCACCGGTCACGGTGTCGCGCAGCTGCAGCTGCCTCACCGAGCCCTCGCCGGTCACCTCGGTGACCTCGGAGTTGGTGCGCCAGCGCATCTTCGGGTCGTTCTGCGCCCGCTCGTACATGATCTTCGAGGCGCGGAACTCGTCCCGACGGTGGATGACCGTGACGGTCTCGGCGAAGCGGGTGAGGAACGTGGCCTCCTCCATCGCCGAGTCGCCGCCGCCGATGACGGCGATGTTCTGGTCCCGGAAGAAGAACCCGTCGCAGGTGGCGCACGAGCTGACGCCGCGGCCGAGGAGCTCCTGCTCGCCGGGGACGTGCAGGTAGCGCGGGGCGGCACCCATCGCGAGGATCACGGCGCGGGCCCGGAAGGTCTCCTTGCCGACCCGCACCTCCTTGACGTCGCCGTCGAGCTTCACCTCGTCGACGTCCTGCGGGCGCAGGTCCGCACCGAAGCGCTCCGCCTGGCCCCGCATCTGCTGCATGAGCTCGGGGCCCATGATCCCCTCGGTGAAGCCCGGGTAGTTCTCCACCTCGGTCGTGGTCATCAGGGCGCCGCCGAACTGGCTGCCCTCGAACACGAGCGGGGCGAGCTGGGCCCGCGCGGCGTACACCGCAGCGGTGTAGCCGGCCGGCCCGGACCCGATGATGATCAGGTTGTGCACCGTGTCGTCGGTGGTCACCGGTACCGATCCCTCCTGGCGCGCCCGGGCGACGGGCGCGATGACGGGGCCTGCGGGTGCCGGCCCGGGTGGCCGGCTCCTGCGTCGTGGCTGCCGTATGGCTCGAACGCGATCCTAGACACGGGCATTCCCGCTCGTCGGTGCCGCCGGACGTGACCCGGGCGTCGCCGGTGCCCGGCCCGGTCAGCCGGTGGTGGTCTCGGCGAGCACCCGCGCGGTGCCCGGCCCGCAGTCCGGCGGTACGGCGACGAGGCGGTAGCGGCCCCGTTCCGGTCCGCCGAGGACGAGCAGGACCGCCGGGCGGCCGTCGACGGAGTGCGGGCGGGCCGTCAGGAACGGAGCATCCGGTCGCGGGTCGCCCGCGGCCGCGAGGCAGGCGCGGACCCGGGCGGGGTCGTCGAGCGCGCCGACGGGGACGTCCGCACCGGCGGCCGCGGACCGGAGCTCCTGCGGGGCGGTCCCGGCGATCGGGACGACGACCGGTGCGGTGGGCACGAGGGCGGCGAGCCCGACCCCGGCGACCACGAGTGCCGCCGCGCCGACGGCGAGCGCGCGCCACGGGGTGCGGCGGCCCGGCGGCGGGCCGCCGGCCGCCGGAGCCTCGCCCCGCTCCGGTCCGGGATCCGCTCGCGCCACTTCCGCGGCGAGCCGCGCCCGCATCCGCGCGGCCACGTCGTGCGGCATCGCCGCCGGACCGAGCTCCCGGGCCACCCGCGTCCCCACCTCGGCGAAGTGTTCCTCGTCGACATGACATGAAGCAGCTGGACGGTGGTTGTCGTCGTTCCGACGAGTTCTCTCCGACAAATTGTCGTCGGATCGGTGAGAACTACTCATCCCTCGTCCTCCCGCAACACGGGGGCCAGCCGGGCCCGCGCACGGGCCCGGCGGCTCTTCACCGTCCCCGGCGCCACCGCCAGCATCTCCGCCGCCTCTGCGACGCCGTAGCCGAGCCCGTCCACGAGCACCAGAGCGGCCCGCTGGTCCACCGGCAGCAGGGCCAGCGCGTCGGAGACGGCGAGCCGCACGACGAGCCCGCCCGCGTGGTCCCGGGCCGCGACGACCGTCTCCAGGGCCCGCAGCCGGTCCCGTCGCCGCCCGGCCGCGCGGAGCCGGTCGACGCAGTCGTTCACGAGGATCCGGTGCAGCCACGTCCCCGTCGCGGCGTCACCGCGGAACCCGGGCGAGCGGAGCGCGGACAGGAACGCCTCCTGCACCGCGTCCTCGGCCTCGGTCCGGTCGCCGAGCATCCGCAGGGCCACCGACCAGAGCCGGTCGGCGTACCTGCGGAACATCTCGTCCAGGTCGGGCGGGGCCCGGTCCGGGATCCGGTCGACGGTCGTCACCCGCGCACGGTAGGCAGCGCCGGGCGGTGCTCACGGGCGTTGCCGGGCCGGTCCGTCGCGATCGCGAACGGGGCGGCTCAGGGTGCGGTGCGGCGGAAACCGATGTCGTCGATCCGGGTCTGGTTGTCCGGCCCGAGGTTCGTGATCCACAGGAGCACGTGCTGGGTGGGGCGTCCCGGGTCGAGGCCGACCGTCGTCCGTCCCGAGGACAGGGTGACGGTGTCGAGCAGCGTCGTCTCCGCCAGCGTCGGCTCGGCCGACGGGGCCGAGCGGACCTCCACGACCGCGCCCGCGGTCGGCGAGTCGATGGTGAGCCCGGTGAGCGGCTCGGCGGCGTCGAACGAGGCCAGCACGCCGATCCCGGGCTTGAGCGCAGGGAAGGGCTGGAAGTAGCGGCTCGTCGTCCACACGGTGGAGGGGTCGCCGTCGACGACGTTGCCGACGGTGCCGGCGTTGTCCGCGTCGCCGACCGGGTCGAACACCGTCGCCGACACGTCCGGCACCGCGGTACCCGTCCTGGACGACGCGGCCGGTGCCGGGGCCGGTACCTGCTGCTGCACCGGGGCGCTCGCCGCGGGCGGGACGACCACCGGCGGGGTGCCGCCGCCGCCGAACAGCATGCCCAGCTGCACGGCGACGTATCCGAGCACGATCAGTACGCCGACGGCCAGCACCCCGAGACCGATCCGCAGGTTGCGGCGGCGCCGGGGGTCGTTGCGGGTGTCGGGCAGCCGGTCGGAGTCCTGCCACACGTCGTCGGGCTCGGCGGGCGCGCCGTCGTGCACCGGCGGGAAGAAGGCCTGGTCGGCGTCCTCGGCGACGACGTCGGCCAGCATCCGGTGCATCGCCGCGGCGGTGTGCACCCGGCTGACGCCGTCGCCCTGGCCGAGCGCACCGCTGCACAGCGTGTCGAGCTCGAGGGGCACCCCGGGCCGCAGCTGCGACGCGGGCCGCAGCCGGCCCGCGGGCGTGCGGTCGGCGGCGACGAGCCCGGCCCGGGCGGCGTCGGACACCGACAGCGGCCAGCGCCGGGTGAGCAGGCAGTAGAGGATCCCGCCGAGCCCGCGGACGTCGTCGGCGGCGGACACCGACGGGCGCGGGAGCAGGAACGCCAGCATGGCACGCCCGTCCGGGGTGATCCGGACGCGCTGCGGGTGGTCGCAGCCGAGGACCAGGCCCTGCTGGTGGGCCTCGGTGGCGGCGGCCGACAGGGTCTCGACGGCCTTGGCGGCCCGCTGCGCGCGGACCGGGCCCTCGGCGACGGTCTCGGCCAGCGAACGCCCGGGCACCCACTCGGCGACGGCGGCGCCCAGCACGTCGGCCGGCAGGCCGTGCGTGCCCGGGGCCAGTACGTCGAGCAGCCGGGCGCTGCCGGAGTGCTCGAAGCAGCCCGAGCGCAGGGCACGCACGATCATCTCGCCGGCGCGGGCGGTGCCCTCCGGGTCGTCGGAACGGTCGTCGGCGGGGAGCCTGCGCAGCAGCGTGACGCCGACCGGGCGGCGCAGCACGGTGTCCTCGGCGCGCCAGAACTCCGCCCCGGCGGCCGGGTCGGACCCGATCCGCTGACGGAGCACGTAGCGCTCGGTGAGCGGCGAGCCCGCGGTGGTGCCCGCGGTCTCGCGGACGGGCGGGATGCGCTCGGTGGGCCGGGCCTGGGCCGGCACCGCGGGCACGGCGGCCGTCGGCTGCTCGTCGGCGGGTACTCCGGCGGTCCCGGGTGCGTCGGCGGTCGCCGTGGCGTCGGTGGGGTCGAGCGACGGGTGCGGACGGGGGGTCGCGTCGTCCTCGACGGGGTGGGGGCCGGTCCGGGCAGTGCGCTCGCCGATCTGCCCGCTCAACGGCCTCGCCCTCCCCTGGCGCTCGGTGTCGTGTCCGGCGTCAGCCTACGGCACTCGGTCGGATGTGGACGAGCCGAGAACACGCCCCGGATCCGTCTCCCCTGTCTTCGGAGACGGGGGACCATCGGTTTGCGTCCCCGCCCTCCGGATTCGCCGGAAAGCACCTGTGATGCGACGAGCGGTCAATACCGGACGGCGAACGACAGCCGTGTTCCTTGTCTCCCCCGGCTCAGGAGCCGTGGACGCGTCCGGACGGCGCCGGTCCCGGTGGCACGGGGACGTCCGGGGGCGTGCCGGGCCCTGACCCGGGGCCGGGCCCGGGGCCACCGGACGGCCCGGCTGCGGCGGCCGGACGCAGCCGGCGCAGCACCCGCCGGACCACCAGGACCACGAGGACACCGCCGGCGATCGCGGTCAGCCAGACCGTGACCGTCCCGTAGACCGTCGACCGCACCCGTAGCCGGGTGTCCGGGCCGAGCGCGACGCCGTCGGGGGTGAGCAGGCCCGCGTCGACGCTGAACACCCCGGAGCGGGTGACCTGGGCGCTGACCCGCACCTGGACGCGGCCGCGCGGCGGGACCGCCTGCACCTCGATCGGGGCGACCCGCAGCCCGGTGGTACTCGACAGCACCACCCGCACGTTCATCGTCACCGGCAGCCCGTTGGCGACGGTGATCAGCAGCGGTGCGTCGCTGGTTCCGAGCGAGTACGGGCTGGGCGGCTCCACCACACGCACCGACGCGCGGATCTCGGCGATCCGGTCGGCGACGACGGTCTCCTCCCGCTCGGCGCGGGCCGGGTCGCCCCGCCACCACGACGACACCGCCCGCAGCGTGCCGGTCACCAGCGGGTCGAACACGTCGGCGGGGCTGGCCCCGACCCCGGTGCGGGCCTCGGCCGCAGCCCGTAGCGCCTCGATCGTCCGGACCTGGTCGGCCACCCCGGACACGACCGTCCCCGGGATCTCCGCGCCGCCGGCCTGCGGTGGGTAGAACAGCTGCGTCCCGCCCGTCTGCACGGCGCCGTCGATGAGGGTGGACAGGCCGGTCGGGGCGATCCGGCCGTCGTCGATCAGCGAGGTCAGGGCGGTCAGCACCCCGGCGGCGGCCGGCCCGTCCGCGGCCCAGCGGTGCGGCGGTGCGACGACCAGCGGGCCGCCGGCGTCCCCGGACCGGAACGCGAGCGCCCCGGCGAGGTCCTGGCCGGCGAGCCCGCCCACGTCCCCCTCCTGCACCTCGACGCCCGCGGGTCCGGTCGCGGCCTCGGTGAGCAGCGGGTCGGTGAGCAGCGCGGAGTCGTCGCCGTCGCGGCCGGTGCCGTCGGAGCCGCCGACGCGCACCCGGCCGGAGGCCGCCGTGCCGGTCACCCCGTCGGCGGAGAGCAACAGCCGGGTCCCGCCGCCGAGGGCGTCCAGCGTCGCCTCGTCGACGACGCCGTCGGCGGGCCACACGACGCCGTCGAGGGCCGTGGTCCCCAGCTCGGTGGACAGGGTCCGGCGGCCGCGGTCCAGCGCGGTCCGGGCGAGGTCGGCCCGGCCGCCGCGGACCAGGGCGACGAGGTCGGCGTCCGACGGCGGCAGCGCGATCACGCAGGTCCCGCGCGCCGCGGCGGTCAGCGCCGCGAGCCACTGGCCCGCCGCCTCCGCGCCGCGGCCGGGCACGGACTCGTCGGGGCCGGTGACGACGCCGTAGCCGTCGCGCATGGCGGCCGCGGTGGCGACGAGCTCGGGGTCGATCGCCAGGCAGAGCGCGGCCCGGGTCGGGGACCCGGCGGGCGCGGCCGAGCCCAGCGCCTCGACCAGACCGCGCAGCCGGCCGCCGTCGGCGAAGGAGGTCGCGAGGTCGTCGTCGGTCAGCAGCGGCGGCTCGCCGGGCAGCGGCGGGACGCGGCGCGGGGCGTCGGTGATCGGATACAGCATCGTCACCGGCGCGGCGGCGACCGGCGACGACGGCGGCGCGGCCCCCGGCAGCGACGACACCGGCAGCATCGTGCGGACCCCGGCCAGCCGCGACGGCGTGCCGTCGACGGTCCCGTTGAGGTTCACCAGCAGCGGGTAGGTGCCCGGGCCGGGGAGCGCCAGCGTCGACTGCGGGGGCCCCGTGAGCGGGACGGCGTAGCGGAACGGGACCGACGCGCCCGGCGCGAGCGGGCCGAGGTCGGCGAACGGCGGTGTCGCGTCGTCGACCGCGGCCTCCCCGGCCAGCGCGGCCCGCAGCGCCGCCTCACCGGCGAGCACCGGCCCGCGCTGCACCCGGACGGCCAGGTCGTCGACGATCCCCGGGCCGGTGTTGGTGACGGTCCCGGTGACGACCAGCTCGCCCGGCCCCGCCGACGTGACCACCCGCGGGGTCATCGTGCCGACGTCGAGCCGGACCGGGGCGACGGGCTGCTGGGCCGGTTGCTGCGCCGGGCGGTCCCGGGCGGCGGCCTGCGGGGCGCCCGCCGGGAACGCCGCAGGCAGGAGCAGTGCCACCACCGCGGTGAGCACGATCGCGACCAGGGCCGCGACCCGGCTCACGCCGTCTCCTCCAGCAGGTTGGCCGCATGCCGGATCAGCCGACGCTCGTCGGCGTAGGCGAGGCGGCCCTCGAGCTCGTCGAGCGGCACCCAGGCCACCTCGGAGACCTCGACGTCCTCGTCGCAGAGCTCGCCGCCGAGCGCGCGCATCAGGTAGTGGTGGACCGTCTTGTGGACGCGCCGGTCCTCGGCGACGAACCAGAAGTCGATGGTGCCCAGGGGAGCCAGCACCTCACCGATGATGCCGGTCTCCTCCTGCACCTCGCGCACCGCGGCCTGCTCCGCGGTCTCACCGGCCTCGATGTGGCCCTTCGGGAGCGACCACAGCAGCCTGCCCCGGCGGTCCAGCCGGCCGATCAGCGCGGCGGCGCCGGTCTCGGGGTGCACGACGAGCCCACCGGCGGACGTCTCGTCCACCGTGCGCAGCCGACGACGGCGGTCCGGGGACCGGTCGGCGCGCCCGGCACGGCCGGCGCGTGCGCTCCGGCCCTCACGGCCGGGTTCCGCGCCGCGCCCTGCCGAGGAGCGGCCGCGGGAGGTGGACATGTGGCGATGGTAACGAGGAGGTGGCTCGAAGGGGGGTCGACGAGCCGCCCGCGGCCGTGGCGTCACCCGGTCGCCCTGCCGTCGATCAGCGGTCGAGCGGTACCGAGTGACCGGAGGACCCGTGCCCACCGGCCGGGCGCGTTGCCTAGACTGGCCCGTCGTGTCCTCGTCGTCCCCGTCCTCCACCGCCCGACAGGTGACCCGGCCGACCCGACCTCCGGCCGGATCCGTCCCGGACCCGGACGAGCTGCAGCGAGCACAGGAGAACGCCGTGGTCGCACTGCTCGACGTCCCGGCCGTCGCCGACGAGCTGGCCGCCCGTTTCGCCGCCCGCGGTCACCTGCTCTACCTCGTCGGCGGCAGCGTCCGCGACGCGGTGCTGCGCGGCACCGGCGCGTCGACCCGGGACTCCGGGGACCTCGACTTCACCACCGACGCCCGCCCCGAGCAGATCCTCGCGATCGTGCGCGGCTGGGCCGAGGCCGTCTGGGACACCGGGATCGCGTTCGGGACCGTCGGGCTGCGCCGCGACGGGCAGACCCTCGAGGTGACGACCTTCCGTGCCGACACCTACGACGGCACCTCCCGCAACCCCGAGGTCCGCTTCGGCGACACCGTCGAGGGCGACCTGGTGCGCCGCGACTTCACGGTCAACGCGATGGCGGTCGAGCTGACCGGGTCGCACCGCCGCTTCGTCGACCCGCACGGCGGGTTCGCCGCGCTGGCCCAGGGTGTCCTGGACACCCCGGACACCCCGGAGCGCTCCTTCTCCGACGACCCGCTGCGGATGCTGCGCGCCGCCCGCTTCGTCTCCCAGCTCGGGTTCACCCCCGCCGCGCGGGTCACCGCCGCGATGACGGCGATGGCCGACGAGCTGACCCGGATCACCGCCGAGCGGGTGCAGGCCGAGTTCACCAAGCTGATGATCGGCGACCACCCGCGGCGCGGCCTGGAGCTGCTCTGCGACACCGGCCTGGCCCGGCACGTCGTCCCCGAGGTCCCGGCGATGCAGCTGGAGACCGACGAGCACATGCAGCACAAGGACGTCTACACCCACTCGCTCGTCGTGATGGAGCAGGCGATCGAGCGTGAGACCGACGGGCCGGACCTCACGCTCCGCCTGGCCGCGCTGCTGCACGACATCGGCAAGCCGGCGACCCGGCGCAAGGAGCCGGACGGGCGGGTCTCGTTCCACCACCACGAGGTGGTCGGGGCGAAGATGACCCGCAAGCGGCTGCGTGCGCTCAAGTACCCGAAGGCCCTGGTCGACGACGTGTGCCAGCTCGTCTACCTGCACCTGCGGTTCCACGGCTACGGCAAGGGCGAGTGGACCGACTCTGCCGTGCGCCGCTACGTCGCCGACGCCGGCCCGCTGCTGGAGCGCCTGCACCGGCTGGTGCGCTCGGACTGCACCACCCGCAACCGGCGCCGGGCCTCGGCCCTGCAGCGCAACTACGACGGGCTGGAGGACCGGATCGCCGAGCTGCGCAAGCAGGAGGAGCTCGACGCGATCCGCCCCGACCTCGACGGCAACCGGATCATGGAGCTGCTGGGCATCCCGCCGGGCCCGGCGGTCGGGAAGGCCTACCGGCACATGCTGGCGCTGCGGATGGAGCAGGGGCCGATGGACGCCGAGCAGGCCGAGGTCGCCCTGCGGGCCTGGGCGGCCGAGCACCTCTGAGCTGAACGAGCGTCCCGTACATATGTACACACTGATGTACGTTCGTATTGTACGAACGTATGGACGATCATGTCCGGTGTACGACGATGCGGCGAACGGGTGGCGGCATCGCGTCCGTGCCGGAGGTGCGAACATGGACCCGTGCGGGAACACCGCGCCACGCGAGGCGCCGCTCTTCCCCCGGTCACACCGGGGAGTCTGCTCGTCGCCGCCCCCGGTCTGGGCGACCCGAACTTCTCGCGGACGGTCGTCTACATGATCGAGCACCGTCCGCAGGGCAGCCTCGGGGTCGTGCTCAACCGGCCGGGCCAGGCGGCCGTACGGGACGTGCTCCCGCGGTGGGCCGGGCTCACCAGCGACCCCGGGACCATGTTCGTCGGCGGTCCGGTCGAGGCGCGCACCGCGCTCTGCCTGGCCGCCCTGCGGACCGGGGAGACCGGCCGCGGGCTCGGTGGGCTGATGCCGGTCCGGCCACCGGTGCAGCTGGTCGACCTCGACTCCGACCCGGCTCCGCTCGCGCAGCGGCTGCGCGGCCTGCGGATCTTCGCCGGGTACTCCGGCTGGGACGCGGGCCAGCTGGGCGGCGAGATCGCCCGGGGTGACTGGTACGTCGTCCCCGGCCTGCCCGACGACCTGCTGACCACCGTCTACGACCAGTTGTGGGAACGGGTGCTGCGCCGCCAGGGCGTCCCGCTGGCGCTGCTCGCCACGTTCCCGCGGGATCCCGCCTGGAACTGAATCCCCGCGGGCGGACGTGTCTCCCCGGTCGTCGGCTACGACGGGTTCGACCACGCCACGGCCGGTGCCGCGCCGCGCGAGTGCGCCGCGACCGTGCCCGGGGGCCGCTGACCGGCCTACCGTGGGGGTCGTGCTGTTCGACCGTCGTCCCCAGCCCGACCCCGTCGGCCCCGGGCAGGAGTCGGTGTGGGATTACCCGCGCCCGCCCCGGGCGGAGCGGGTGCCCCGCCGCGCGGAGCTGTGGCACGGCGGGACGCTCGTCGCCGCGTCGGACGACCTCGTCCGGGTGCTGGAGACCAGCCACCCGCCGACCTGGTATCTGCCCCGCACCGCCTTCACCGACGGCGTGCTGGTGCCCGGTGAGCACCGCACGTTCTGCGAGTGGAAGGGCGTCGCCCACTACTGCGACGTGCGTGTCCCCGGCATGCCGCCGCTGACCGACGTCGCCTGGTGGTACCCGCGGCCGGAC
>JAESFO010000662.1_pt1 | contig 17481 bp, 15 predicted proteins | sample 9269421 | NCBI WGS metagenome assembly JAESFO01 (sample SAMN14502839, study PRJNA617101) | algae metagenome | isolation source: Nostoc desertorum CM1-VF14 and co-occurring heterotrophs from rocky... | place: USA: Clark Mountains, San Bernardino, California | collected 2000-06-05 | reverse complement strand
TGAACTGTTTTGGGAGCGATCGCGTTGCGGGTAGATTCATCGGTTAAAACTGCTCAAATGCTTACCATATATACATTTTATCAGTTTGAAGCTCCGCTTTTTTCTGAGTTTGTGAGAAATCCGGGTCAACGTATAAGTTCCAGCGTAAGCATTGAATGTTGTAAATGCTTGAGCAAGCTCTTCCACGGGTAAAGATTGCATCTGGGGAGTCAGCGGTGATCTGACCTCCTGACTCAGCGCTGAGCGTTAGCGAAGCTCTTCCGAAGGAAGCTCGCTCCTAGAAAACATCACCATCATGTGACCATCTGATGTGTAAGTGATGTAGCCAACCGGATGAGTTCCATACACGTCTGGAGTCACCGTTCCATCAGCGTAAATGGCGGTTGCAGAAATTAACTTCCAAATGCCAATTAGCGGATTGTTCTGGATTGATGGTGTAGACATAATGTGCAGCCGTTGCTTTATAATTCTCTGCTAGAGAGAGTAACGGGTTTCAACACAAAATCAAATTCCGTTGTGTAAAACTGTTTACTTTGATTCCGTGCCTTGAGTTCGTCTAGTGCTTCGTGCTTTTGTAATTCAACGATCGTTGATCGCACTGCAAAGGTTGTATCTGAATCCAAGTGAGGATCACCAGCAATAAAAATTTGTGTTGTCAGCGACGTGTACTCTGGGGCACTGACTTTGAAATGGATGTGAGCTGCCCGCCAGGGATGCCGTCCCAACAGTCGCAACAACTCGCCAGATGGACCACTGGCTGGCACCTTGTAACCTATTGGCACCACGGTTTCAAACATGTACTTTCCACTCTCGTTCGTTTTGAAACGTCCCCGAAAGTTCCCCAGCGGCTGAGATGGATCTTGGATGTCATATAATCCTTTGGAGTTGGGTTGCCAAACGTCAATCACAGCATTGGCGATCGGTTGACCGTTCAAATTGAAAACTCTGCCTGACAGGAGAAGCGCGTCTCCTTCTGCATCAATACCCAAGCGATCGTTCAACTGCCGTTCTGGTGCATTCGGCACATACAATGGTCCTTCTAAATTGCTTTCTGTACCGGGATGGGTATCGTGCAGCAATTCTACCAACTCTGAGATCCCGAGTATATCCGTTAACAGATGGATTTCTCCAGTGGGAATCTCTTGAGTGTGATGACTTGCCTGGTTGAGAAAATTACGTCCCTGCTGCAATTCTGATTGGGTTAGATTCACTTCACGCACAAACTCATGCAAATGTCGAATCAAGCTCGTGTAAATTTCATACAGTCGTGGGTGAGATTTGCCGCGATCGCCATGATTAATGACGGCTTGAGTGATGGTGTCAAACGTGATGTTCTGCATGATTTAACTCTTTTTTAGTTACGTGATTAATGATGGTCGTTTGACAGCGACTACCTTGGCAGGGGCTTCCATGTCGAGAAGTCAGCAAGATGTACCCAGTAGGCAGTCAATCCAATAAAACCAAAGATGAGGGCTGCCACAACTAACAGAATTGCTCCAATAATTCGCAAGAAGCGGTTTTCTTTGAGATAGAGGGTTGGTGCAGAAAAAATTCCACCTAAGCCAACGAGAATGAACCCAATACCTGCCACTAATGGAAGCTGTGTTAGTCCCAGGTTGATGATGCGAAAACCAATTAGAAGCGATACAAGCCCTGCAAAGAATCCATAAATGCCCAAAGCAAGTAACTCCCAGCCCATTGCCAAAGTTAATGAAGTTCCGACAAATAGAATACCAAACAGAACCGTTGTTTCACCAAAGGCAATATTGAAACTACCAATAACAGGCCAGGTAAAAATCATGTGTAAGCCAGTGACTAAAGCAATCGCACCGACTACACCGAAGCCTGGAATCCAGCGTTTCTGATTTGAACTACTAAGACCAAAGTACACATAAGTAGCTAACAGAGTGAGTCCAGCTGCTAGGTTAATGAGCATGAGTGAAATGTAATCGATAAACATTAGATCTCCCTGCAAATGTTCGGTTTTGTCACCGTTCAAGCTCCTGAATATAATTGGACAGGAAACGAATGACTCAACGCTTGTTGGTAGACATTCGCCAGATCGCTATCTGCCGAGATCGCCATTATGCAGTGCTTCACTAGGTCATACAGCGGAGCACAACCGAAGGTTATATCCTTCTCTAAACTCAACCGCAGCACCTCTCCTTGTCCTGCGATAAAGCCTTTGTTGGAAATGTAAATGTCACCATCAGAACCGATTTCTAGACCTGTCGGATTAATTAGCTCATCATCCGCGATCGTGGTGCGAGTTTTACCATCTGGAGACACATAAATCAGGGCACCTGCGTCACTTCCATTCAAGATTCCATCCGCATCATATTCCAGGACATACAGACCGCCAGATTTATCAAAGGCCAGATCGGCGATATGCGTAAATCCCCCTGCATAGACTTCCGGTTGACCTTCAGCATTGATGCGATAAACTTGTGCAGTTTCTGCTTGAAAAGGAAACCCAGTCAACTCGCCAACATAGAGAGCGTTATCAGGGCCAACGGTAACTGAGGTGGGGACAGGCTGCCGCACCACGGCTTCACCTGTGAGTGGATCAGTCGTGGTACGAGTTGGAAAGACGGTTTCTAAAGTCGGTTCGCCACCAAAGGCTCGCTGAAAGAGCAAAGCATTGGCACCTGCATCTACGACATAGGCTATATTATCTGCAATCAGCAAGTCATAGAGGTTGGTGTCTACGTTTTGCCCATCAGGGTTGTTATTTTGTTCATAAGCACCAAAATCGCTCAATCTTGTCCAGGAAGCACCACCATCAAAGTTATTGATCGCGAGCAACTGGCTAAAATCAGGAACTTGTAGAAGGTTATCTCGATTAGCTGGATTACCAGCAAGACCAACGATCGCATAGGCGTTTCCATAGGCATCAAACTCAATGTCATTCACACCTGCTGCATCCGATCCATCGGGTAATGCCAGCGATGGTAGTCCAGTTACGACTCGTTTTACAACACCGTTTTGAATCCGGGTAATTGCACCTGTTGCACCATAGAATACAGACGCACCCGGTTGAGTTGGAGATGGAATACTGGCACCTGTCCCCCCTCGTCCTGCTTCGGCAACATAAAGTGCCCCATCAGGGCCAAAGTTCAGCTTACGTGGACTATCCAGACCGGATGCCAGCACTTCAATTCGCGATATCTGTGGCGTTTCTACTATTGCAGACATAATTTTCCTCCTTTGAATTTACGATGCTCTATCCTCAGTAGCGGACAAAAACTGAAGCAAAAATGCCTGTCGCATTGCTTTGTAGCCCCAGTTTTGGCTTCAGAAATACTCTTTCACAACAGCATCTATTTCATATCCTGACGACGACTTTGCTCCTGGAAGGAATGGCACTAAGAAAAGGGAAAATCGTTGAGGCAGCTCTTGTGCAGAGGAGCAAAGGAGCAGAGGAGAAAGAAAAAATTTTAGGCATTGCGTTCAGATATTTAGAAATTCCCCTCTGCACCCCTGCATCCCTGCAATCCTTACGCCACCTACCCTTCAGCTTAACTTAGTGCCATTCATGTGTATCATTTGAGCCTGACTCAACTTATGAATCACAGCGTTTTTTCACAGGACAGGAATCCGGCAGGTCACTGATTATTTCTGCTGAAGAAAGTCCAGTAACAAGGGATTGACCTGATCAGCATGAGTCCAGTTGATGGCGTGCGGCCCGCCGGGAATGACAACCAGTTGACTGTTTTTAATCAGCTTTGGAAGTCTTGCTGCGGTGGACTCAAGCGGCAGAATCCGATCGCTATCTCCATGAATAATCAGAGTCGGCACATCAATGCGGGGCAGATCATCGCGGAAATCGGTGAGCCAGGAGGGTACACAGTCCAAAGTCCCTTTAGCAGAAGCCCCTGCTGCTACATTCCAACTGGCTTGAATCGCTTCATTGCTGATACGGTCGCCAAGCAATACATCAACATTGAAGAACTCTTTGAAAAAGGCAGAGAAATAAGCTGGACGATCGTCAACAATCGCTTTCATAATGCCATCGAAAACGCTTTGATCAACACCCTCTGGATTGTCGTCTGTCTTTAACAGAAACGGTGGAACGGGAGCCATCAGCACGGCTTTCTGCACCCGCTCTGAGCCGTATTTGCCAAGATAACGTGTGACTTCACCTGTTCCCATTGAGAAACCGACCAGCACGGTATTTTGCAAGTCAAGCTTGGTCATGAGTGTATTCAAATCGGCGGCGAAGGTATCGTAGTCATAGCCAGATGAGGGGTGACTGGAGTTGCCAAATCCTCGGCGATCATAGGTAATTACTCGATATCCTGCATTCAGTAAAACTAAAACCTGCTTCTCCCAGGAATGTCCGTTCAATGGAAATCCATGAATCAGCACAATCGGTTGACCTGCCCCAAGATCTTCGTAGTAGAGATCGATGGTTGCAGAGTTTTCTTGACCAACGGTAATGTAAGGCATGAGAGGTTTCTCCGTTGTAAATTGATGATGTGTTTTTGTCTGTTGCATCACAATTGTGATGCAGCGATCGAGCACCGTCTTAACAATGCTGCGTTAAGCAGACTTCAAAAATGGGGCAAGCATCCATTGCGTATCATCGGTTCAGAACGACAAGAATCCTTCATTGTTGCCTTCAGCGATCGCCGCCTCTAAGATGGCTTTAATTCTGCTTCAGTAGCCAGCGCGGTACGCACACCAGCATCGAGATTCATACGGTCTACAACGACCCAAGCTCAGCGACCCGGTCTGCGGTGACAGCGTGGATTGCAACCGGAGCGCGAGAGTCGGGTTCGCTGCAGCGCCTTGTTAGGCAGCAAAATCACCGCGCACCCCGGCTGACGCGACGAAACCAGGCCCCACTTGCTGCTCCTGCTAAAGCGATTGTGGAGTAAGCCGCTAAAATAGCGACTCCAACAGGAATTAACGGACCCCCGGGCAGAAAACAAAGCATATACGTCAGTTGACCAAGAATAATACCAGCATAGTGCGACCAAACATGTTTAGGCCGAGCAAGGCCAACGATAAGGCCAACAATAAGAAGTGCTGCGGAATAATAAAAACCTTTCGCATCCCACGGTTCGACCTGCCCGAATAAAAATGGTGACAAGGCCCAGACCATTGCGCCGCCCACAAACGAGAACAAAAAATTTATCGCTAACTCTCTTTTCATTCTTCACCCTCGCTGCCTAACGACCAAGCTCACCGGACGCAGATAACCTTGAAAACTCAACCGACCAAATTGTAGCGTTCCGGTGCAACGCATGGTTAGGAGTTTCTTATGAAGTTAGCGAACCGATTTCAGTGTTTCTTTAGTGAGTCGCTTGAAGTGCTGTATTAAACATTTCGCACTGCCGATCGACTACTGCGCTACATACCCACCATCTACCATCAATGTTGTACCTGTTGTGAACGATGCCAGGTCAGATGATAAAAACAGAACTGCATTTGCAACTTCAAGCGGTGTTCCAATTCGTCCGATCGGGTGAAGTCCTGTTATGTAAGCTTTGGCTTCATCCTGCCCACCTGTAGCTGCTTCAAACATATCTGTTTCGATTGCCGCTGGTGCAACGACATTGATGCGAATCCCCGCTTTGGCATATTGGAGCGCAGCAGCTTTTGTTAAGCCTACTACCGCATGTTTACTCGCGGTGTAGAGGGGTACGCCAGGAAGTCCAATGACTCCATTCGCAGATGACGTATTGACGATCGCACCACTTCCCTGTTTCAACATCTGAGCGATCTCATATTTCATCGACAACCAAACGCCTTTGACATTGACGTTCATAATGCGATCGTATTCCGCTTCTGTTTGCTCAATCAATGAGGGGTTTTCGGCGACAGTTCCTGCATTATTAAAGGCAATATCTAACCGACCAAAAACGCCAACCGCCTTATCAACCATTGTTTCAACATCGGCTTCTTTTGTGACATCTGCTTGCACAAAAATCGCCTCTCCGCCAGCTTCCTGAATCAATCGAACCGTTTCTTCACCTTCATCCATTCGACGACCAACCACCACTACCTTTGCCTGTTGTTGGGCATAAGCGATCGCCGTTGCTCTGCCAATTCCCGATGTGCCACCAGTGACTAAAGCCACTTTATCTTGCAGTATCATCCTGTTTCTCCTGTCCCAATCAATATTGACCTTCAGCACACAATCAAACTCCGATCCGTTTAGCAATTACCAATGCCGTAAAGCTGGTCTAGTCTTCTGTAAACTTCAGCACAATTTTGCCCCGTGTTCCTCCCTGCTCTAGACGCTGATGTGCCAGAACGACCTGATCCCAAGAAAATACTGAATCAATCACTGGGCGAAGCTGATGACGCTCGATGAGTTTTGTCAAAGCCTCTAATTTTGCTCGGTACTGGGGTGAAAAAACAAAATGAATCGTTAGATTCTTACCCCATGCTTCAAGAAGCGATTGCGGTATTGCAATGTCTACAATGCTTGTAAGCCTACCAAAGGGACGAATGATTTCTAGACTACGCTGAATTGTTTCTCCGCCGATTGTATCTAGAACTAAATCCACACCCAGTCCATTTGTTTCTTGACGAATGACTTCTACGTAATCTTCATTTTTGTAATCAATCACTCGATCTGCGCCCAGTTCTGTCACGAAATCTCGGTTTCTAGAACTACACGTCGCAAAAACGTATGCCCCTATTGCTTTGGCGAGTTGAACTGCGATCGAACCCACTCCACCCGCACCCGCATGGATGAGAACTGTTTCACCAACTTGTAGATTGCCCCTAGTCACTAGACAATCCCAAGCCGTTCCACCTGCAAGTGGAAAAGAAGCAGCTTCAATGTGCGATAGATTTGCAGGCTTCAATGCAACAATCGCTGCATCAGCCACATGATACTGAGCGTAACTACCGAATTCTCCAAAAATTTGCGGCGAGTAATACACGTTGTCTCCCACCTTGAAATCAGTCACAGCTTCGCCAATTGCCTCAATCACCCCTGAAACATCGACTCCAAGGATGGCGGGTAATTGAACCAGCTCCTTGTAATCACCACGACGAGTTTGGTAATCGACCGGGTTAATCGAGGTTGCACAAACTCTGACTAACACCTGATTCGCCTTTAGTGTTGGTGTGGGAACAGTTTGAATCTCGAACTTCTCAGCATCACCAAACGCAGTTAATACGGCTGCTTTCATAGATTCCATCTGTGGTAATTATCCTTGTTGTAGAGTAAACAGTGCCGTTGTACAACCCGGCCTTCACACGACCAGCACTCAACTGTTTAGAACATCGTGTTATCGTTAGCCGACGCTTGCGGGATAGTCTGTAGCACGTCCCAATGCTCGACTATCTTGCCTTTATCATCCAGGCGGAAGATGTCGATGCCTGCCCAGTCGTTGTCGTCCGGCCATTGTTGGTAGCAATGCAAGACTACATAATCGCCTTCAGCGAAGACGCGCTTAAACTGGACGCACTTGCCCGGATATTCTTTCGCTATCCTCTCGAAATATTCGATGAAAGCCTGCTTCCCGTCGGACACCGCTTTCTTTGTGCTGGATAATACACGTCGCCGACATATTTCTCGATGGCTTCTACGGGCTGACACTGAACGATCCTGGTCGCAAAATGGCGGGTTTGGGTATTGATGTTTGCTGGCTCCTACACTTAGTCGCGCTCGATTAGTGTGTTTGAAGGTAAGTTGGGATCGATCGCCTTACGCGCACTGTCAACGCCCACGACGGGAAGTGTACCCGGATCGAGCAAGCCGACTTGAACCAATACACTTGCCTGATCCCAGTAAATGTGTTCGTGCGCTAGTTTGCCGTCACGGAACTGGACGATCGCTACTACTGGCACTTCCACCCGTTTTCCGGTGGGAGCAACGCCGGGTAATATCCATTCCATCCAAACAGTATGAGTGAACTTAGCTATCATTTCATCCACGAGTTGATCCGTCCCGATCGTGCGCGAGATTAGGGCCAACTCCGTGTCCGGCGGCATCTGTGGAATGAGGTATTTGGAATAAAACTCGCGCAGTGCTGGTTTCCCGACTCCCCCAGTCATTACCGGGATGTGGTTAACGTAAGCATCTTCAACCATCGTAGCGAGGGCATCTTCAGTACTGTGAGTGCCAAACTCGTACTGTAAATGCTCTTCCCAAAGTGCTTGCAAAGACTCCTGGGCTGGTGTCAAATTGGTAGTTGCTTGTAAAGAAGCTTGTCCGTCTACAGTTTGCTCTTTGACCATGATTAAATACTTCTGGTTCTATCTATCTAAAGTGTCTTGAGTTCCAATGCTTGACTGCTTTCAGATTCTTGTGATGTTAGTGAACTTGTTTCAATGGACGTATAAGCATTCAGCGCCTGTTTCACGAATCAGTTTGGCGGTTTTTTCACCTTCTGCGTCGCGTCTGCCTGCGAATACGACCTTTGCTCCAGCAGCACCGAAGGCGATAACTTCTCTGCGAGACGCTACGCGAACGTTAAGCTTTCCTTCTCTACGAGAGGCTGCGCCAACGGAACGCTACGCGTAGCTTGCTTCCCCGTAGGGGTACGCTAACGCGGTTGTACGACCAATTCCTGAAGTTTCACCAATGACTAACGCCACTTTATCTTGCAGTATCATTTTGTTTCTCCTGTTTTAATTTCATCGGTTTGTCTCAAGTAAGTTTGTCTCAGCAACTCAGTGACTTCTTGGGCGATCGCAATCAGGGCATGATTAACTGAGGAGTCGCGAAGAGAACCAGTCTGAGGTGTACCTTCATGCCCAAAATTATTCTTGCCTTGTACTAATAAATGCGGCATAGAATTATCCTCAATGAAATACTGATTTGTAATTGACTAAATTAATACGCAGGAATTCAGTTGTTGGCATGGTTCAAAAAGCGGTAATTTTGTTCAGTGAAACAGGCAAAATCTAGCCATCAAATTTAGATGGCTTACAGCACTTACAGGCAAGTCAGATATGAATTGGGAGCAAAGATCGGGGAACTAATGATTTGCAGCAATCATGGCTGCCATCAACTCCGTCGTATTCCAGCGCTCGGTATACCGAGTTCCATTGATAAACAGGGCTGGGGTAGTCGTCACTCCACTCTCTATTCCGCCTTCAATATCTTCGTTGATGCGATCGACATGCACTTGTTTAGACAACTCTTTGAGAAATTGAGGAATGTCAAGCCCTAAATCATTGGCGTACTCGACAAGATAACCGTTCTCCAACCTTTGTTGATGGTCAAATAAAGTATCGCTCATTAACCAAAACTTTCCTTGGGCGGCGGCGGCAACGGCTGCTTGGGCTGCCCGTTGTGCCTGGGGATGAATCTGGATCTGTGGAAAATGGCGGAAGATAAAACATAAATAATCCTCTCCAAAAGAAACCGTAAGCTCTTGCCGAATGATTTTAATCAGCTTGTAAACGGCTGCACTTCTAGGACATTGATAATCCCCATACATCACTAATACCACGGCGGCACTTAGCACACCTTGACTGTGATCTTGGGTTGAAGCTGGCACAACTAAAGAACTAGAACTATGGTCGTCGATCATCTTTCTACATCTGTATCAAGCATGGAACCTTGTGATTCACTTGCTCAATCCACATGAATTCAATATAAGCAATTGGCTTTTAGTTGTCGTCTACAGTGAGTTAACATTTTTAGGCTGTAATTTGATGGAGCAGCCGCTCCTTCTTAAGATAGAAGGTAGGCTCTAACTTAAGTTAGAATCCGAATCTGATCGAAAGTACACCCTACAAACTTACAATGCCGCGCTTAACGGCAACAATCACAGCTTGGGTGCGATCGCTGACATCTAACTTATTCAAAATCCGATTAACATGAGATTTAACCGTGCCTTCACCGATACTTAAAGCAGCCGCAATATCAGCATTACTCATCCCCTGCGCCAGTGAGCGGAGTACTTCTAGTTCTCTTTCACTCAGTTCTGGATTGCTGAGACGTTGAACTAACTTTGCTCCCACATCGGGCGGAATATACTTCTGACCCCGATGAACGGTGCGAATCGCATTCAGAAGCTCGTCAGGTTCAGTTTCTTTCAACAGGTATCCTTTTGCGCCTGCCTGCAATCCCCGGTAAATATCTTCGTCACTATCATACGTGGTCAGTACAATAATCCGAGCAGATTTAACGATCGCACAAATTGCACCAATGGCGGCAACTCCTTCCACTTCAGGCATTCGCAGATCCATTAGCGTTACATCTGGTTGGTGTTCCCCAAATAAGGCGATCGCCTGTTCCCCATTTTCGGCTTGTGCAATCACCTGCATATCTGGGTCACGGTTAATAATCGTGGCTAATCCTTGCCGAAAAATGGCGTGATCGTCCGCAATCAGAACCCGAATGGTCGTAGCTTGGCTCATTGTAATGCTCACTCAAGGGTTGACGGTGACAATAATTTCTGTTCCTTGTCCAGGTTGACTCCTAATCGTGAGTTGTGCGCCGATGCGCTCTGCCCGTTCGCTCATGCCGAGTAAGCCAAAACCCTCAGAGGCTGAAATACTTCCAACTCCAAAGCCCTGTCCATTGTCTCTCACGCGCAAGCAAAACTGGTCGCGATCGTAGACTAGCTCCACTCGAATTTCGTCAGCATTGGCGTATCTAATCGCATTAGTTAATGCTTCCTGCCCAATTCGTAGTAAGTTATTCTCGACTTCAGTCGGTAGAGAATACACTGCACCCTCAATCTCATAATATAGAGTGACATCCATTGCGGCAGTTCTGATTTGAGCGATGAGACGATGTAGAGCGCTCTGTAGGCTGCCCTCCTCCAAAAGCTGGGGACGGAGTGCCACGACCGATCGCCGCGCTTCAGTCAATCCAGTTCGTGCCAATTCTTTGATCAGATCCAGGTGTGCCCCAGTTGCTTCTACATCATCTGTTAGCACCTGTTTTGCCGCTCCCACCTGAGCCAGAATGCCTGTAAACGCCTGAGCGAGTGTGTCGTGAATTTCGCGTGCCATGCGGTTGCGTTCTTCCAAAATCGAGGCTGCTTCTGCTTGCTTTTGCAGCGTAATATCTCGCGCCAACCAAATCACCTGCTCGTGGTCGATTGGTGCAATGCGAGCCGAAAACCAGATCTCTCGTTCAGCTATCCACTGGCTGTATTCAACTGTAAGTACTTGTTGGGTTCTCAGCACCTGCTGAATGTAACTCAGGAATTCATCAGCTTGTTCCGGAGCATAGAGTTGATGCAGTGTTTTACCAATATACTCCTCCCTATACTCCTCTCCATAGGATGGATTTCCTGAGATTGCATCGATCACTTGCCCTTCAGCATTGTAAACACACAGCGGATCGGGAATGGCTGAAAAGAGCGCTCGCAGTTCTGCTTCAGAGGCTTGCAGCGCTGCTTCTGCTGAGACGCGATCGCTAATATCCGCAATCACCCCTTCGATGTAGTCATCGTCTGCATTCAAATAACAAGAGGAAAGTACCCAAAACACTGTACCATCTCGTTTTCGCATCTGGAATTCATAGCTTCGCAGTTCCCCATCACGCTTCAGCAACTCATGGGCTTGTTGGCGATCGCTGGGATTTATAAAATAGTCGATGCTGTGTTCCAGCCCAATGATCTCCTCTGGTAAATCAAAGCCCAACAGATTGGCAAGGCGTTGATTGGCATTGAGAATTAATCCATCCGAGAGGCGGTTTCGGAAGATGCCGACCTGCGAGTTTTCAAAGATAGCTCGGAACTTGGCTTCACTGCGTTGTAATGCCTCTTCTGCTTGTCTGCGCTGGGTGGTGTCATTGCCCACCGATAAGATTTCAACGACCTCTCCCTGGTCATTGAAGATGGCTTGATTCGACCAGACCATCCAAACTCGCCGACCATCTCGACACAGGTTTTCACCCTCGCCTTGCGGGTACGATTGAGGATTACGAAGTAAATCACGGACAAAGGGTTTGACATCCCGCCCAGAGGTTTCGATGTCTGGAATGATGGTTTCAAATAAGGTTCGCCCTACAATCTGATGTTCTTCATAGCCCAGGAGTTTCACCCCATAATCGTTGATGTATCGAATTCGTCCTTGCGTGTCATAGCAAATGATGACGGAATTCGCGGTTTGTAGCAGGTTGCGGTAATTGGCCTCACTTTGTCGTAACGCAGCAGTTCGTTCTGCGACCTGTTGCTCTAAAGTGCAGTTGTAGTCGGCTAGGAGTTTTTCGGCTTGTTTGCGCTCTGTAATGTCCTGAAAAGTAGCGATCGCATGAGTGATATTGCCCTGTTGATCAAAAACTGGTGTTCCCCGTGCCTCAAGTAGAATTGTGACATGATCTCGACGAATTTCTATATCTTCAGTCCTGATGCGTTCGCCCCTTAATGCCCGCACAGCAGGCAAGCTCTCCGCTGGATAGATTTGATCCGTTCCCGCTACATAAAGCTGATAAGCCTCTGATATCTGCTCCGGTGCTATGGAAGTATCAGTTTCTTTGCCCAGGAGTTGATTGCCGCATTGGTTGGCATAGTAAGGACAACCCGTCGCATCCACGATCGCAATTCCTACCGGAATCGCTTCGAGGAACTGGGTGATCTTGCTTTCCTTAGCCTGCAATTCTGAGTAAAGGTTGGCATTTTCGATGGCGATCGCTGCTTGGGTCGATAATAGCTGCAAGACCTGCGATCGCTCTGGTGTAAATACTCCAACTGCTAACCGATTTTCTAAATACAATACACCGACCAGCTTGGCCTGATTCAGCAGCGGCAAACAGAAAATAGATTGAGGCTGGTTCTGTTGAATGTATGGCTCATTAATAAAAGCACCTTCACGAGTCGCATCATTTAAGGTGACAGGCTTTAGAGTCCGAATTACATATTGAATGATTGATTCTGGCAATTGATGGGTAATTGGAATAGACTGTAACACCTGAGTCGCACAAGCATTCTCATCGGCATTGAGTTCACAAGCCGCTTCAATCGACCATTCTCCTGAGTTTTCTAAAATCAGATATCCGGTTTGTGCGCCAGCATTCTCAATTAAAGTTTGCATCAGTGATCGCAGCAATTGCTTCAGTTCAATTTCACGAGAAATCGCCTGTGAAGCTTTCATCACTGCTGCTAAATCGAAAGCCGTATGGAAGGGATTAGTGATAGTTTCAGCAGTAATAGGAATTGATGTGTAAGCGGCTCTAGACGACTGAGAAAATAACTGTGGATAGCGAGTTTCTAAGTCTTTAACTTTAGCGGTTGCGCCCCAGCGATCGTAGCAATAGTGCGCTTCTTTCATGTAGGTTTGAGCAATTTTTTCTCGGCCTCGCGCTAGATAGTGTTTAGCCGCTAATTCATAAGCTAATGCTTCTTCCTGGATATACTCATTTTCAGCAGCATCTGCGATCGCTTGTTCATAAAACTCTTCAGCCTCAAGAAACTGCCCTAAAACTCGCGCTTTCTCTGCTTCGACTAGATGAAATCTATGTAGATAATTCATTGGAGCATGTTCTGCCCATTTCTGCATCTTTTCTTGGTTGGTGTTAACAGAGTTTAGCCAAGCTGATTTTTCAGAGTTTGAAGCATCGAGCAACAGGCTCAAAAGCGCCAGCGAATGATAGAAACAGAATACAGGTAAAACTCCTATTGCCCTCGCTTCTTCAAAATGTTGCCTTGCCAAAATAGCAGTCTGTACAGCTTGATGATATTCTTCAAATAGATAAAACAGTATGACTTTGTGCAGATATAGCATTTGAATTGCAGTTCCATCTTTAACTGCAATAGCGTGTGATAATGCCTCCTCTTCATTAAACACCCGACCAACTAAACGACTGGGATTAAGAGACCTATCTAACAAATTAAGAATGGTCTGCCACACCATTGCAATCCAAGTTGAGGGGCTTTCCCGTCTGATTCGATCAACCGCTTTGCTGTATGTTGCCGTTTTCTGTTCCAGTTGGGTGAGTTCCTCACCGACAAAAAACGAGTGGTAGCACACCTCATATGCAGCATAACCAGCAGATTCAAAGTCTCCGGTTTCCACTCCTTCCTGATAAACCTCAACCAGCAGTGGTATCGTCTCCTTAAGATGTACTTTCCATTGCATAATCTGGTCACTAAATACGTGTAATGCTTTAGCTTTGCCTTTTTTGGTATTCAATCGTTCCGCTAAGCTAAGAGCCAATTGACCAAATTTATAGCCGAGTTCAATATCTTGAACAACTCCACATAGAACCAACCCGTAGCAGGCATAATACAGTGATGACCAGATAGCATTCCCGTAGTTGATTGATAAATTTACCGTTTTGAACGTAATCAGTATCCACAGTGCTGGTGATACTATGAATGCAGCAGACCCTATATTCGCTAGGATTGACATTGCTGCTAGCGGTTCTGGTGCAGTCATCTCTGGTAAATTAATCAAGTCTTCAATTTCTCGTTGGGCAAGTAGTGCCGCCGTTGACTCCAATCCGCCTCGAACATCTAACTCACTTGGATTTTCTGGTAAAATCACTCCCAGGAGCTTCAACACTTCCAAGCCAATTTTGAGTGCTTCTTTCAGGTTGCCCTGTGACAAATATCTTTGAATGCTGCTATCGTAAACTTGCACTTTGTCAACCACTGTTTTGGCACGAGCGAGTACCACTTCTACCAACTGTTCCATCTCATCAAAGCAACCCTGGAGATACGCCGCTTCTGCTGCTTCTGAGTACAGCGCTAAGGTGAGGTCATACTCACTCTGCCAACTCTCTGAATTGAGGAGTTTAAGCCCTGTAGTGAAATACTTAAAAGCTGCTTCATAAGCCGTTGCTGCCTTTGCTTTCTGACCTGCCATTAAATTCAATCTGGCAATTTCAGTTCGTTCTGATCGAGCAGTGACTAGCTCAAGTCCTTGATTGAGATGATCGATGATTTCAAACAACCGATCGGATCGTTGCTCTGGTGAAGTTTTTTCGAGCAAATTGCGACCGATTTGGAGATGAACAACCTGTTTCTGCGATTCATCAATCAAAACATAAGCCGCTTGCTGAACGCGATCATGCAGAAACTTATACTCTTGAACCAACAAATCTTCGTCCAATTCAGACAGAGGTTGAATTAATCCCGCTTGTATTACTGCTAGTAGATCCTGGAAAATTGCTTTCGGTGATTTTTCGCAAACGATCGCCAATGTTTCTAAATCAAACTCAGACCCAACACAAGCAGCGATGGAGAGAACTTGCTGTGTTGCTGACGGTAATTTTTGCAATTGACGCAGCAGCAACTCCACCACATTATCGGTGATATCTTGAGCTTCAATTTCAGTTAAGTTCCACTGCCAACTCAACTGTTGGGCATCAAAGGTCAACAGGTTTTCGCTATGCAGCAGCTTCAAAAATTCACCAACAAAGAAAGGGTTGCCCTCGGTTTTACGCAACACGACTTGGGCTAAGGAACGAACGGTATCAGGATTGCGATGTAATGTCTCAGCCACCAGTTGAGTCAACGGCAAGAGCGTTAAAGGAGTCAGGGTAATTTCTTGAAGCGCTGCCCCCTGCTTTCGCAAGCTCTCCAGCATCAAAATTAATGAATGCGTTGGAGATACTTCATGATCTCGATAGGCTCCGATCAAAAACAGAGATTGAGTTTGCTCGTCAAGCAATATGAGTTCAATTAACTTCAGCGTCGCAGAATCGATCCACTGTAGATCGTCTAAAAAGACGACCAGGGGATGCTCTTTTGCACAAAACGCCCGCACAAACCTTTGAAACGTGAGATTGAAGCGATTCTGTGCTTCTGTTGCTCCAACTTCGGGCACAGGTGGCTGCTTGCCAATAATGAACTCAACTTCGGGAATGACATCTACGATAATTTGTCCGTTGCTTCCCAAAGCAGTGAGTAGACGATCTCGCCACTGTTGCACTTGTTCATCCGGTTCCCCCAGAAGTTGCTGCACCAACTTTTGCAGGGCATCCACAATGGCGCTGTAGGGAATATTGCGCCTGAATTGGTCAAATTTACCCGATATGAAATAGCCGTGCTTTGCTGTGATGGGTTTATAGAGTTCTTGCACCAATGCTGTTTTGCCAACGCCAGCGTAACCAGCAACGAGCATGAATTCGACATTGAATTGAGCATTTTCTATGCCTGACTCTAGTTGACAAATTTCGCCAAACGTCTCTTTTCTAACCACTCTGTCAAACGCCGCCAATAATGCTTTAGTCTGGGCTTCTCGTCCATACAGTTTCTGAGGAATGCAAAACTGTTCTGAAACATCTTGCAGTCCCAACGACATGGCGTTGATCTGACCCATTTCTGCCAGTTGCCCGGCGCAGCGTTCTAGATCCGCTTTGATGCCCCAGGCACTTTGATAGCGATCCTCCGCATTTTTCGCCATCAACTTCAAAATTATGCCTGAAATGGGTTTGGGAATCGTGGCGTTCAATTTATGCACAGGAATCGGCGGTTTGGCAATATGACAATGAACTAGCTCCAGGATGTCTTGAGTGGGGAACGGTAACTGTCCAGTTAACAGTTCGTAGAAGGTTACGCCCAGCGAGTAGAAATCGGTGCGATAGTCGAGCATCCGGTTCATTCGCCCGGTTTGCTCTGGCGACAGATAGGCAAGCGTGCCTTCTAACACATGGGGACTTTTGAACGTCGGATTCGTGCGGTTAAATTGGGTCGCAATCCCAAAATCAATAATTTTGACAACGCCAGTATCCAGATTAAAGACTATGTTTCCAGGGTTGATATCTTTATGAATGATATTGGCTGCATGGATTCTGCCTAAAATTTCGATCAGAGCGATCGCAAGACCTAGAAAAGTGGATAAAGGCATGGGGCAAAAGATATCTGGGCGCTTGTGCATCCATTGCTCTAGGGACTCTCCCCCAAAATCTTCTAAGATAATCACCAGAGTGCGTTGATAGTCTTGCTGGCTGTATGCTTTAATAACTCCTTCCAGATTGAGGGAACGAATAATTTTATATTCCTGTCTGTAGCGAGTCAGTTCTTGAGGTGAGGGATAATCAAACTTTAGCATTTTTACGATGATCCCTACTCCATCCTCTCTAATGCCTCGATACACTAGAGAATTAGAACTTTCGTATATTTTGTTTTGGATAAAAATACCAGGTAGAGCGATCATAGAGCAACTCTTTAGAGAATAATCTGGCATAATCCAAACTATACAGCAATCTAGCTATCTACATCTTTCATCTTCTGAGGTTTTATTTGGTTTCGTTCATTTCTAGCCAGTTGCAGAGTGATGGCGTTCACTTACGAGCGCTGTATCAATTATGTAGAGCGTTTCTACAGCACTCATTTTACAACTGGCATAGCACGGAACACCAGAAGCGCAAAGTTTTGCCCTATCCCTCGTACAACTTCTTCACTGTCCCGTTATGGTGATATGGTTGAGTCGATGGGGGATATTATTCCCCGCACCTCCCAGTTAGATCCGTGCGTGCAGTAGGGTAGGTAGCCAGCGAGTTACCAGTATTGGCACTTTTCCAACCACCCCCCTCCAAACTACGCATGACCGTTTCCGTATCACGTAGCTTTCCAGTAATCAAAACGTTTGAGAGCTTCACCATCG
>JAESFO010000661.1_pt1 | contig 17626 bp, 16 predicted proteins | sample 9269421 | NCBI WGS metagenome assembly JAESFO01 (sample SAMN14502839, study PRJNA617101) | algae metagenome | isolation source: Nostoc desertorum CM1-VF14 and co-occurring heterotrophs from rocky... | place: USA: Clark Mountains, San Bernardino, California | collected 2000-06-05 | reverse complement strand
CCGATGGTGCCCATGTCGGCCCAGGTCAGCGTGGGGTAGTTGAAGATCGAGCTGTACTTGGCCTTGCCCGAGTGCAGCGCGTCGAACATCTGGTCGCGCGAGGTGCCCAGCGTCTCGGCGGCGGCATAGAGGTAGAGGCCGTGGCCGCCTTCGTCCTGCACCTTGGCCAGCAGGATCGCCTTGCGCTTGAGCGTGGGCGCGCGGCTGATCCAGTTGCCCTCGGGCAGCATGCCGACGATCTCCGAGTGCGCGTGCTGGCTGATCTGGCGCACCAGCGTCTTGCGGTAGTGATCGGGCATCCAGTCCTTGGCCTCGATGAAGTCGCCGGCGTCGATGCGCGCGTCGAAGCGTTCCTCGAGCCGCAACTCGTCGGCCGAGCGCAGGGCCTTCTTGCCGTCGCCGGCGTCCTTGCCCATGGTGTCCATGGCTTGTGTGTACATCGCGGTTCTCCTTGAGAGGTGAAGAGGTCGTCGATCGGTTGTCAGTAGCTCAGCTGCTTCGTGGACCGCGCGCGGCGGTCCACCTCGGCCGGCGTCAGGGCCTCGCTCTTGCAGCCGAAATCCTTGAACAGCGCCATCTGGTCGGCGTAGTGGGGCGACTTGCGGCCGTCGGGTGCCACGAAGCCGCTCTGGCCCGGCGGGGCGGCGGTGCACAGCACGACGCCCTTGGCGCCGAGCACCACCTTGTCGTTCTGCGTGCCGCGGTTCATATAGCTCGGCAGGCTCAGCTGCTCGTCGGCCCCGGCCTGCGGCGCGCCGATGAAGTTGCTGGTGAGGAAGACATGCTTCGTCACCGGCGTGCGCCACTTGGCGGTGTCGCTGCCGAAGCGCTTGTCGAGCTCGGCCACGGCCTGCGCGAGCGTGGCGCGCAGCACGGCGTTCTTGTCCTCGCCGTTGAAGAAGTCGTAGCGCTGCGGCACGCCGGCCTTGGGGCCGAGCAGCGCGTTGTAGACCAGCTTCAGGCCGTTGCCCGGGCGGATGCTGGCCACCTGCGTCTCGCCGGCATAGCCGGTGCCCGCATAGGCCGCGAACACCTCGGGCGGCAGGTCGTCGGCCAGCACCTTGCGGTAGAGGATCGGCAGCCAGGCCGTCATGAGCGTGGTGGCCGGGCTGTCGTAGACGCCGCGCTCGGCCGGGTCCTCGTTGAGCATGTTCCAGTCCGCCAGCAGCTGGGCCGCGCGGCGCGCCGGGTGGGCGGCCGGCAGGCCGCGCGTCGCCTCGAGGGCGAAGGGCACGAGGTAGCGCGCGTTGGTGTCGGCGTAGGCGGTGGTGCGGTTGAGCGCCCAGAGTTCGTCGGGCGTGAGCCGGGGCTTGGCCTCGAGCCGCGCCGTGAACTCGCGCACCCGGTCGACCACCGAGTAGTTGCCGCCGTCGCTGACCGCGCCCGGCGCCGACTGGTTGTTCCAGTTGGCGACGTAGCCCTGCGCCGGATTGAAGGTCTTCGGGTCCTCGCCGAACGGGCGGATGCCGAGCCACTCCATCGAGCCGTCGCCCACGGCGGGCAGGCGGATGTCCTGCGTGGCCGGGCGGATCGGCAGCCGGCCCGGCGAGACGTAGCCGATGTTGCCGGCGGTGTCGGCGTAGTACCAGTTGATGGTGATGGCCACGCGCGAGGCCTGCGCCAGCCACTGCTCCCAGTTCTGCGCGCGCATCGCGTGGATCCAGCCCAGCAGCGACTCGAGCTCGTAGCCGTCCCAGCTGCGCTTCATCGAATACGCGGTGCCGTTGGGCAGGTCGAAGTTGGTCACGGTGCCGTGCACGGTGGCGTAGACGTCCAGGCTCTGGTCGGGCTGGCCCTTGACCTTGATGAGCTCGGTGCGCTTGCTCATGGCGCGCATCGCGCCGTTGAAGCGGTACTGGTGGGGGTTGGCCGGGTCCAGCTTCTCCTGGTACATGTCGTTCACGTCGAGCGGGCCGGCGGTGGCGCCCCAGGCGATCTTGCCGTTGGTGCCGAACAGCACCACGGGATGCGCGAACGGCGTGTTGCCGGTCACGTCGAAGCCGGCGCCGTGCAGGCCGATGCCGAACACGTACGAGGGATTGAACCAGTTGAACTGCGGACCGTTGATGAAGACGGTGCTGCCGTCGGTGGTCTTGTTCGGGCCGGCGATCCAGAGGTTGCTGGCGATCGGGCGGGTCCAGGGCTCGGCCACGCCGCGCCGCGCGGCATCGATCTCGTTGCGCGCGACCAGCAGCTCGGGCGAGACCGGCGCCAGCGCCGCGCGATGGGCGGCGTGCGCATCGTCGGCGGCGCCTTGCGCCACGGCCTTGGGACGCGGCACGGTGGTGGGCGCGAGCGGGTCTTCCACCCAGCGGATCTGGTCGAACAACTGGCGGCCGGCCTCGTCGCCGCGCGCCTTGCGCAGCTGCTCGAGCAGGCGCAGGTTGGCCAGTTCGCTGCTCACGTTGGAGTAGCGGTTGGCCATGGTGCCGACCCAGATCATCGCCACGTCGTAGCCGGTCCAGTCGGCCTTCGGGCGGAAGCCGGCATCGGCGAACTGCTTGGGCAGCAGGGTGGCCGGCGCGGCCAGCACTTCGTTCACGCGCGCATTGAAGCCGGCGGCATAGCCGTCGAAGATGGCCTTGTCGTCGCTCGACAGGCGCGCCATCTGCGCGCGGATCGAGGCGGGGTCGAAGCTGGCGCGGCTGCCCTTGTCGAGCGCGACATAGGCCGGGCCCATCACTTCGGCGACGGTGCCCAGCACGGCGCGGCGCGCCATCTCCATCTGGAACAGGCGGTCTTCCGCGACGGCATAGCCGAAGCCGTGGAACAGGCCGCGCACGTCGTTGGCATAGACGTGCGGCACGCCGTAGTCGTCGCGCTTGATCGTGACCTTGCCGGCCGGGGGCATGGCCGCGCCGGTGGCCGGGGCGGTGGAGTTGGCGGCACAGCCGGCCAGCGCCACCAGGGCGCAGGCGAGGGCGATCGATCGGAAATTCAGTGTCATCGGTGGCGGTTCGGGGGAAAAGCGGCGGCGCCTCAGCGCGGGCGGTTGTCGACGACGCGCCGGGCCTTGCCGGTCTGCGTGCGTTCCATCTCGTTCGGGGCATGCACCACCACGCGGGTGGAGATGCCGACCAGCGTCTTCACGCGGTGCTGCACCCAGCCGGCGATGGCCGCGCGGTCGGCCGCGGCGGCTTCGTTCGGCGCGAGCTCGCAGTGCACCTCGACCTGGTCGAGCAGGCCTTCGCGGCTCACGTGCACCTGGTAGAGGCCGGTGAGGGCGCCGTGCGCGAGCACGATCTCCTCCACCTGGGTGGGGAACACGTTCACGCCGCGGATGATCATCATGTCGTCGCTGCGCCCGACGATCTTGCCCATGCGGCGGAAGGCGCGCGAGGTGGGCGGCAACAGGCGCGTGAGGTCGCGCGTGCGGTAGCGGATGATTGGCATCGCCTCCTTGCTCAGCGAGGTGAAGACCAGTTCGCCTTCCTCGCCATCGGCCTTCAGTTCGCCGGTCTCGGGATCGATGATCTCGGGATAGAAGTGGTCTTCCCAGATCACCGGGCCGTCCTTGCTCTCGACGCATTCGCTGGCCACGCCCGGGCCCATGACTTCGCTCAGGCCGTAGATGTCGACCGCGTCGATGCCGGCCTTGGCCTCGATGTCGCGGCGCATGGCCTCGGTCCAGGGCTCGGCGCCGAAGATGCCGATGCGCAGCGAGCTGTCCCTGGCGTCCAGGCCCAGGCGCTCGAACTGCTCGATGATCACCTGCATGTAGCTCGGCGTGACCATGATGATGTCGGGCCGGAAGTCCTGGATCAGCTGCACCTGCTTCTCGGTCTGGCCGCCCGACATCGGGACCACGGTGCAGCCCGCGCGCTCGGCGCCGTAGTGCGCGCCCAGGCCGCCGGTGAACAGGCCGTAGCCGTAGGCGATGTGTATCAGGTCGCCGGCGCGGCCGCCCGCGGCGCGGATCGAGCGAGCGACCAGGTCGGCCCAGGTGTCGATGTCCTTCTTCGTGTAGCCCACCACGGTCGGCTTGCCGGTGGTGCCCGAGGAGGCGTGGATGCGCGCGACCTGCTGGCGCGGCACCGCGAACATGCCGAAGGGGTAGTTGTCGCGCAGGTCGCTCTTGACCGTGAACGGGAATTTCGCGAGGTCGGCGAGCGTCTTGAGGTCGCCCGGCTGCACGCCCTTGGCGTCGAAGGCCTGGCGGTAGTGCGGCACGTTGTCGTAGGCGCGCTGCAGCGTGTCGCGCAGGCGCTGCACCTGCAGCGCGGTGATCTCGTCGCGGCTCGCGGTCTCGATCGGTTCGAGATCGCCGGGGGCGGGGCGGGGTGCTGGCATGACGGGGTCCTCGGTTCTTTTGCGTTCGGTTCAGGCCGCGACGGCGGGGCGGCCCTTGGCGGTGTAGGAGCGGCCGCGGAAGATCGCGACGCGCTCGCCGCGCTGGTTGGTGATCTCGGTGTCGTAGACGCCGGTGCGGCCGGCCTTCGAGACCTCGAAGCAGCGCGCGGTCAGCAGGTCGCCTTCGCGCGCCGGGGCGATGAAGTCGATCGCGAAGCCCGAGGCCACGGTCAGCTCGTTGTACGAGTTGCAGGCGAAGGCGAAGGTGGAATCGGCCAGCGTGGCCATGAAGCCGCCGTGGCAGATCGCATGGCCGTTGAGCATGTCGGGGCGCACGCGCATCTCGATCGTGGCCTGGCCGGGGCCGACCTCCACGATGCGCATGCCCAGGCCCTTGGAGGCGTTGTCGTTGGCGAACATGCCGTCGCGCACGTATTCGGCGGTCTGTTGCGGGGTGCGTTCGGTGCTCATGGCTCAGCGGTCCTTGAAGACGGGGGCGCGCTTGGCGCGGAAGGCCTCGACACCTTCGCGGTAGTCATTGGCGGCGCCGAGCTCGCGCTGCAGGCGGGCCTCCTCGGCCAGTGCGGTGTCGAGGTCCATGGTCTGCGCGGCGTTCATCGCGGCACGCGTGGCGACCAGCGCGCGCGAGGGCATGGCGGCGAGCCGGCCCGCGAGCGCGGCGGCGGCGTCGGCCAGCGCGGCGTCGTCCACCGCCTGCCAGATCAGGCCGATGCGCGCGGCTTCCTCGGCCGGCAGCTTGTCGCCGAGCATCGCGATGCCCAGCGCGCGCGCCGGGCCCACGAGCCGCGGCAGCAGCCAGGTGCCGCCGGTGTCGGGCACCAGGCCGATCTTGGTGAAGGCCTGGATGAAGCTGGCCGAGCGCGCGGCGAGCACGAGGTCGCAGCACAGCGCGAGGTTGGCGCCGGCGCCGGCGGCCACGCCGTTGACCGCGGCGACCACGGGCACGGGCATGGTGCGGATGCGCTGGACCAGCGGGCCGTAGAGCTTCTCGATGACATGACCCAGGTCCTTGGGGGCGGCGCCGGGGCTGGTGTCGGGCGCGACCATCGGGTCGGCGAGGTCCTGGCCGGCGCAGAAGGCGCGGCCGGCGCCGGTCAGCACCACGCAGCGCACTTCGGCATCGGCGGCGGCCGCTTCGAGCGCCGCCAGCAGTTCGGCATGCAGTTCGCTCGTGAAGCTGTTGAGCGCCGCGGGGCGGTTGAGGCTCAGTGTGCGGACGGCGCCGGCATTGCCGACGAGGACCAGGGGTTCCGACATGGGCTTGTCTCTCATCTGTGTGGGGGATGACTTCGGGTCAATTACTATTGACCGACCGTTCGGTAGATTTTAGGATCGCGAACGAATCCGGCACAAGTCCAAAGCATTCAGGGAAAACCCTGAATTGCGAGACGAAGGACCGGCACCCCACAGGAGACCGCACCCATGCCCAGCTACGCCATCGACGGCGTGATCCCCGTCGTCGACCCCACCGCCTACGTGCATCCGTCCGCCGTGCTGATCGGCGACGTGATCGTGGGCCCGAACTGCTATGTCGGCCCCTGCGCCAGCCTGCGCGGCGATTTCGGCCGCATCGTGCTCGAGGAGGGCTCGAACCTGCAGGACAACTGCTGCGTGCACGGCTTTCCCGACAACGACACGGTGATCGAGGTCAACGGCCACATCGGCCACGGCGCGATCCTGCACAGCTGCGTGGTGCGGCGCGACGCCATGGTGGGCATGAACGCCGTGGTGATGGACGAGGCCGAGATCGGCGAGAAAGCCATCGTGGCCGCCAGCGCCTTCGTGCCGGCCGGCATGAAGGTGCCGCCGCGCACGCTGGTGGCGGGCATGCCCGCGCGCGTGAAAAGAGAACTGAGCGAGGCCGAGATCGCGTGGAAGCTCGAGGGCACGCAGGTCTACCAGGCGCTCGCGGTGCGCAGCCTCGCGACGATGCGCGAGGTCGAGCCGCTGGCGCAGGTCGAGGCCGGGCGGCCGCGGCTGCCTTCGATCGACGTCAAGCCGCTGATCGCGACCAGGCGCAGCTAGGATCGCGCGCTGCCCGTCACACCCTCTCAACGCCAGAACAGAAAGAACACCGATGCCCAGAGGAAGATCCGCCAGCTACGACGACCAGCGCGAGCTCATCCTCGAGCGGGCCGCGCGGCTGTTCGCGCGCCAGGGCTACCCGGCCACCTCAATGAACCAGGTGGCCGAGGCCTGCAATCTCTCGAAGGCCACGCTCTACCACTACTACAAGGACAAGCGCAGCCTGCTGATCAGCATCGCCGAGACGCACGTCTCCAAGCTGGCGGCGCTGGTGGCCGAGGAGGAGGCCTCGACGCAGACCGACGAGGAGCGGCTGCGGCGCTTCATCTACCGCATCGTCGAGGAGTACGCGGGTGCGCAGGACGCGCACCGCGTGCTGACCGACGACGTGCGCTTCCTCGAGGAAGAAGACCGCGAGCGCGTGCTCGACAAGGAGCGCGAGGTGGTCGCGGGCTTCGCGCGCGCGGTGGCCGCGCTGCGCCCGGGCACGCCGAGCGACGACCTGGCCAAGCCGCTGACCATGCTGCTGTTCGGCATGATCAACTGGATGTTCACCTGGATGAAGCCTGGCGGCCAGCTCGACCATGCCTCGATCGCGCCGGTGGTGGCCGACCTGTTCCTCGGCGGCATCGGTGCCGTGAAGGCGCCGCCGGCGCACGCGAAGAAGAAGCCGAAGCCGGCCGCCTGAAGGGCGCCGCCCGGCGGCCGCTTCAAAGAATCCGGTTGAACCAGAGCAGCGAGAGCCCGGCCGACAGCAGCGTGAGCACCGCGGCGCCGAGCGCGAACAGCGCCGAGATCTCGGTTTCCTTCTTCTCGACCGTGAGCCGCGAGCTCAGCGTCTCGTAGACCTTCTTGAGGTCGGCGGCGGTGCCGGCATAGAAGTAGTCGGCCTGGGTCTTGCTGGCGACGGCCTTGAGGGTTTCCTCGTCGAGCCGCACGCGCATCGACCAGCCCTCGAAGCCGATGGTCTCGCCGTCGACCGTGCCGATGCCCACGGTGTAGATGCGCACGCCGCGGTCGGCCGCGGCCTTGGCCGCGTCGAGCGGATCGACGCCGGTGGTGCGCTGGCCGTCGGTCAGCATGATGATCGCGGCCGAGGTGAAGGAGCCCGGCGCGACCGGCGTGAATTCCTTGGCCGGCTTGTCGGCCTGGTCGATGGCCACGCCGCGCTGGCGGCTCGGCGCGCTGAACTGCGAGACGTCGATGCCGGCCTCGGGGAACAGGGTGGCGAGCGACACCACGATGGCATTGCCGGTGGCCGTGGCGCGCTGCAGCTGGAAGCTGTCGATCGCGGTCACGAGGTCGTCATGGTTGGTGGTGGGCAGCTGCGCCACCTGCGCGCTGCCCGCGAAGGCGACGATGCCGACCTTCACGTTGCGCGGCAGGTCCTTGATGAAGCTCTTGGCGGCATCCTGCGCCGCCACCAGCCGGTTGGGCTGCACGTCGGCGGCGCGCATGCTGCCCGAGACGTCCATCGCGAGGATGATGGTCTGCTGGTTCGACGGCAGCATCACCACCGCCATCGGCCGCGCGGCCGCCACCAGCATCGCTGCCAGCGCGAGCAGGAACAGGAAGGGCGGCACATGGCGCCGGATGCTCTGGCCGGTGCCCATCGCCTCGCGCACGATCGACAGGCTGGCGTAGCGCACCGCGAGCTTCTTCTTGCGGCGCAGCAGCCAGAGGTAGAGCAGCACCAGCAGCGGGAGCGCCAGCAGCAGCCAGAGGAATTGGGGCCAGAGGAAGGTCACGGCGAAATCCTCGCGCTCGTCGTCGCCAACGTCAACTCGATATACCCGATGGTCGTCATGCAGCCACCGCCTTTACAGGACGCGAGGCACCCGAAGTGCGCACGCGCCGCTTGCGCATGTCGGCGAAACGCACGATCGCCTCGACCAGGTCGTCGGCGGTCGACAGCTCCAGCGTGTCGACGCCGGCACGGGCCAGCGCGTCGCGCAGCGCATCCTCGCGTTCGCGGGCGATGCGCGCGAAGCGGCGGCGGAAACCCGCATCGTGGGTGTCGACCCAGAGCTGCTCGCCGGTCTCGGCATCGCGCAGCGGCACCAGGCCCAGGTCGGGCATGTCGAGCTCGAGCGGGTCGAACAGGCGCACGGCCACCACCTCGTGGCGCTGCACCAGCTGGCCCAGCGGCTTCTCCCAGCCGGGCTCGCTGAGGAAGTCGGACACCACGAACACGGTCGAGCGGCGCGGCATCAGGGTGGCGGCCGACTTCAGCAGGTCGTCGAGCCGGGTCATGCCCTTCTGCGGCGGCGCCTTGTCGGCCTGGCCGGCGCGGCGCTCCATCGCATGCAGCAGGTGCAGCACATGGCGCCGGCCGCTGCGCGGCGGGATCACGGCTTCGAGATCATGGCCGTAGACCAGCGCGCCGACGCGGTTGCCGTGGCGCGTGAGCAGCCGTGCCAGCACGCCGACGAAGCCGGCCGAGATCTCGCGCTTGGCCTTCAGGCCCGAGCCGAAGTCGACCGAGCGGCTCAGGTCGAGCACGAACCAGGCCGACATCTCGCGGTCTTCGGTGAAGACGCGCACGTGCGGCGTCTGCAGCCGCGCCGTGACGTTCCAGTCGATGTGGCGCACGTCGTCGTGCAGCTGGTATTCGCGCAGGTCGGCCAGGTCGAGGCCGGTGCCGCGCATCAGCGTGCGGTAGTCGCCCTGCAGCAGGCCGTCGAGCCGGCGGATCACGGTCCATTCGAGGCGGCGCAGCGCGCGCTCGGCGCCGCCGGCCTCGAGCGCGGGGCGTTCGTCGTTCGCAGCGGCCTCGGGGGCCTTGCGCCACCAGCTTTTCTTCATGGCGGGTCGTGTCGTGCGGTGCGGTTTCAGGCGGCGAGCTTCTCGTGCTCGAGCGGCTTCGGCGGCGCGGGCACCGCGCGCATGATCTTCTCGATCAGGCCATCGGGCGTCAGGCCCTCGGACAGGCCCTCGTAGGACAGCGTCACGCGATGGCGCAGCACGTCGGGCACCAGCGCCGTCATGTCCTCGGGCAGCGCATAGCTGCGCCCGCGCAGCAGCGCCAGGGCGCGCGCGCCCTCGGTCAGGCTGATGCTCGCGCGCGGGCTGGCGCCGAAGGTGATGAAGCGGCCCATGTCCTTGAGCCCGTGCTTGTCGGGCGTGCGCGTGGCCGAGACCAGCTTCACCGCGTACTGGATCAGCGAGGGATCGACGTACACGCGCCGCGCCTCGGCCTGCAGCGAAGCGAGCTGCTCGGTGGTGGCGACCGGCACGGCCTCGACCGGCGCGCCGATCACGCGCTGCACGATCACGAACTCCTCCTCGTCGGTCGGGTAGTCGACCAGCACCTTCATCATGAAGCGGTCGACCTGCGCCTCGGGCAGCGGATAGGTGCCCTCGGTCTCGATCGGGTTCTGCGTCGCCATCACGAGGAAGGGGCGCGGCACCTTGTGCGTCTCGCCCGCGATCGTGACCTGGCGCTCCTGCATCACCTCGAGCAGCGCGCTCTGCACCTTGGCCGGCGCGCGGTTGATTTCGTCGGCCAGCAGCAGGTTGGCGAACACCGGGCCCAGCGAGGTGCTGAAGTCGCCGGTCTTCTGGTTGTAGATGCGCGTGCCCACGAGGTCGGAGGGCACCAGGTCGGGCGTGAACTGGATGCGCTTGAACTGGCCTTGCACGGTGTCGGCCAGCGTCTTCACGGTCAGCGTCTTGGCGAGGCCCGGCACGCCCTCGACCAGCAGGTGGCCGCCCGCGAGCATCGCGACCATCACGCGCTCGAGGAAGCGGTCCTGGCCCACCACCACGCGCTTCACCTGGTAGAGGATCTGCTCCATCAGCTCGGCGGTGCTGGCGGGCGTGGCGAAGGAGGAGGTCTCGGTGCTGCTCATTCGGGGCTCTTTCTGGATCGGATGAAAGGAAGAGGAAGGAGGGTCAGAACGGCGGCGAGCCGGCCGCCGAGGCGGCGTTCTCGATCGGCACCGCGAAGCCGATGCCGATGAAGGTGCGCTGCTGCGTGGGATTGAGGATGGCGGTGACGATGCCGAGCACCTCGCCGTCCATGTTGACCAGCGGGCCGCCCGAATTGCCGGGGTTGGCGGCCGCGTCGAACTGGATCAGGTTGCCGAGCTCCTGCTTGCCCTCGGGCGAGCGGAACGAGCGCTTGAGGCCCGACACCACGCCGGCCGACACCGAGGGGCCGATGCCGAAGGGAAAGCCCACCGCCGCCACCTGGTCGCCGGGGCGCAGGTCGGCGGTCGAGCGCATCACGGCGGGGATCAGGTCGTCGGGGATCTTCTGCGCCTGCAGCACCGCGAGGTCGTTCTCGGGCTGCACGCCGGTGATGACGGCCGGGGCCTCCAGGCCGTCGGCGAAGGTCACCTTGATGGTCTCGGATCCCGCGACCACGTGCAGGTTGGTGAGGATCACGCCCTTGTCGACGATCACCACGCCGGTGCCCACGCCGCGCTCGACCTGGCCCGGCGGGCCGTCGTCGGCCGGCGCCTCGGGCGACTTGCCCTTGGCCATGTTGCGGCCGCGCTTCTGGGTCTTCGCCTCGGGCGTGGCCTTCTCGGAACCGTAGCCGACCACGCGCACCACCGAGGGCCGCACGATGTCGGCGGCCTTGGCGGCGGGCTGCGGCGCCACGGGATCGGCCGCGGCCTGCCCGGAGGCCCCGTCGTCGGACTCGATCGGCGTGCGTGGCGAGCGGCTGTACATGGCGGGCCTGCGCATGGGTGCACCTCCGGCAAAAGGATGTCGCGTGGTGGGTGTCACGCGATGAGCGTGATGAAAAGCACGGTAGCACGCTTTCTTCTGCCTTGCATCCCTTCGGGCATCATGACGCGATGGCTCTTTTCGTCGACACCCACTGCCACCTCGACGCGCCCGAATTCGGTGCGCAGATGCCCGAGATCCGCGCCCGCGCGGCCGAGCGGGGCGTCGCGCTGTGCGTGATCCCGGCCGTGGCCGCCTTCAATTTCGCGACCGTGCGTGAGCTGGCAGAGCGCCAGGGCGACGCCTATGCGCTGGGCATCCATCCGCTGTGCACGGGCGAGGCCAGGGAAGAGGACCTGGCCCTGCTCGACGCCGAGCTGGGCGCGCGGCGCGGCGACCCGCGGCTGGTGGCGGTCGGCGAGATCGGGCTCGACTACTTCGTCGAGCACCTCGACGACGACAAGCAACAGCACTTCTTTCACACACAGTTGCAATTGGCGCGCAAGCACGACCTGCCGGTGCTGATCCATGTGCGGCGCTCGGTCGACAAGGTACTCAAGCATCTGCGGCAGACCGCCGGCGGGAAGCCGTGGCGCGGCATCGCGCATGCCTTCAACGGCAGCGAACAGCAGGCGCAAGCCTGCATCGCGCTCGGGCTCAAGCTGGGCTTCGGCGGCGCCGTGACCTTCGAGCGCGCGCTGCAACTGCGCCGGCTCGCGGTCACCTTGCCGATCGAGGCGCTGGTGATGGAGACCGACGCGCCCGACATCCAGCCGCACTGGCTCTACCGCACGCAGGCGCAGCGCGACGCGGGCGAGCCGCAGGGCCGCAACGAGCCCGGCGAGCTGCCGCGCATCGCTGACGTGGTGGCTCGATTGCGCGGCATCGGCGTGGATGAACTGGCCGAAGAAACCACGCGCAATGCCATCGAGGCGATGCCGAAGCTCCAAAGTCTTCCTGGCCTGTCGGAGGGGTCCTTACCCGGGCCGTAGGCCAATGCCTTGACTTGGGTCCAAGTGCTTTCCGGGCCTGCATTTGCTGTCATCCTTGAACCGTGGAGCTTCGTTGGACAGGGGTGGCGACCTTCGTCACCGATGTCGAACGACAACGGCTCCCAGCATTTCATCCAAGAAAAGGAGTTCATCCATGAAAGCAACTTTCGCTCGCACCCTCCCCGTCGTGCTCGCACTGGCCTTCGGTGCCGTGGGCATCTCCGCCGTGGCACAGACCACCGCGCCCGCAACCGCCGAACCCACGACCACCGAAAAGGTGAAGGAAGCCGGCAAGGACGCCTACGACGCGACCAAGAACACCACCAAGAAGGCCGTGAACGCGACCGAGCGTGGTGCAGAGAAGGCCTGGGACGCGACCAAGCGCACCACCAAGAAGGCCGCCAACGCGACCGAGTCGGGCGCCGAGAAGACCTGGGACGCGACCAAGAAGACCACCAAGAAGGCCACCAACGCCACCAAGAAGGCCGCCACCAAGACCGGTGAAGTGGTCGAGAACGCCGGCCACAAGACGGCCGACGGCATGCGCAGCACGGGTCACGCCATCGGCGAGAAGATCCCGGGCACGGCCGAGAACGAAGCCGCCAAGAAGTAAGCAGACGGCACGCGCCGCGCCCTCGGGCCGGCACGGTCGATATGGAAACCCGCTGCGGCGGGTTTTTCTTTTGGGGCGCGCCACGACCGTCCCGGCCGATCGCTTGCGGCCAGAATGCGCATCCATGCCCAGATCCAGACCCCCCGCAAGCCCGGCCCCGACCGAGCGCGAAGCCACCCCCGGGCCGTTGCTCACAGGACTTGCGCCGATCGTTTCGCCCGCCACCGTGCTGCTGATCCTCGGCAGCTTCCCGGGCGCGAGATCGCTCGAGCTGCAGCAGTACTATGCGCATCCCCAAAACCAGTTCTGGAAAATCTTGCAAGCCTTGTGGCCCCACGACCCTCTCCCCACGGGAGTAGATAGCTATCGAAAGCGTAGCGATTGGCTGATCGAGCACGGCCTCGGCGTGTGGGACGTCTATGCGGCCTGCGAGCGCGAGGGCAGCCTCGATTCGGCGATCCGCGCGGCCGTGCCCAACGACATCGCGGCGCTGCGGCTGCCGAAGCTGGCGGCCGTGGCCCACAACGGCGGCGAGAGCTTCAAGCACGCCCGGCACACCCGAACCCTGGGCGTGCCGGTCCATCAACTGCCTTCCACCAGCCCGGCCAATGCGTCGTGGAGCTTCGAGCGCAAGCTCGCCGCATGGCGCGAGGTGTTCTCTGTCCACGGACTGGTCTGACCCGATGGCCGCACGCAAGCAATCCACTTCCCGCCTTCCGGCCGAACTGCCCGAGGTCAACTTCTCCGACTGGGGCGACATCCGCTACCTGCACCTGGGCACCGAATGGGTCCAGGGCTCGATGAAGCTGGACGCGCCCTACGAGATCGAGCTCGAGTACGTGCAGCGCATGATGGCCTGGCTGCTGTTCGTCGACGGCACCGGCATCGGCAACCGCCATGCGATGCAACTCGGCCTGGGCGCGGCCACGCTCACCAAGTTCTGCCGCAAGACCTTGCGCATGCGCACCACCGCGGTCGAGCTCAACCCGCAGGTGGTGTCGGCCTGCCGCGGCTGGTTCAAGCTGCCGCCCGACGACGCCAAGCTGCGCGTGGTCATCGCCGACGCGGCCGAGGAGATCCGCCGGCCCGAATGGCAGGGCACGGTCGATGCGCTGCAGGTCGATCTCTACGACCACGAGGCCGCGGCGCCGGTGCTCGACAGCGAGGACTTCTATGCCGACTGCCGCGCGCTGCTCACCGAGGACGGCGCGATGACGGTCAACCTCTTCGGCCGCTCGTCGAGCTACGAGCGCAGCCTCGAGAAGATCCAGGCCGCCTTCGGCGCCGACGCGGTCTGGGCCTTCAAGCCGACGCGCGAGGGCAACACGGTGGTGCTCGCGCAGCGCCAGCCCAGCCGGCCCAAGCGCGAGGCGCTTGCCGAGCGTGCCCAAACCATCCAGACTCGCTGGGGCCTGCCCGCGCCCAAGTGGCTGCGGGTCTTCAAGCCGGTCCTTTCCATCTGAATCCATGAGCGCCGTTCCCGCTTCCGCCGCACCGGCCACCCGCCCCGAAGGGCCGCTCGAGCTGCGCCGCCTGATCGAGTGGCTGGCCGCCGACGGCGTGATCTCGCCGATGGAAGCCAAGCGCACCATCGCGCGCTGCGCCCAGGCCGAGAGCCGCCAGCATCCGCTGGTGCGGCTGGCCAATGTCGCGATGACGCGCGAGAGCGACAGCAAGCCGCTCGACCTCGAGACGCTCGCGCAGTGGCTCGCGGGCCGCGCGGGCCTGTCCTATCTGCGCATCGATCCGCTCAAGGTCGACGTGGGCAAGGTGGCCGACACCATGAGCGCGGCCTATGCCGAGCGCCACAAGGTGCTGCCGGTGCAGGTGCTGCCCAACGAGGTGGTGGTGGCCACGGCCGAGCCCTTCCTCACCGACTGGATCTCCGAGGTCGAGCGCCAGTCGCGGCGCACGGTGCGGCGCGTGGTCGCGAACCCGGCCGAGATCCAGCGCTACACGGCCGAGTTCTTCGCGCTCGCGAAATCGGTGCGCGCGGCGCAGAAGGCCGGCGGCAACACCGGCGGCGCGAGCTTCGAACAACTGGTCGAGCTCGGCAAGAGCAACAGGCAGCTCGACGCCAACGACCAGAGCGTGGTGCAGGTGGTCGACTGGCTGTGGCAGTACGCCTTCGACCAGCGCGCGAGCGACATCCACCTCGAGCCGCGGCGCGACCAGGGCGTGATCCGCTTTCGCATCGACGGCGTGCTGCACCCGGCCTACCAGATGCCGATGGGCGTGATGAACGCGATGGTCGCGCGCATCAAGCTGCTGGGCCGCATGGACGTGGTCGAGAAGCGCCGCCCGCTCGACGGCCGCATCAAGACCCGCAACATGCGCGGCGAAGAGATCGAGATGCGGCTGTCGACCCTGCCCACGGCCTTCGGCGAGAAGATGGTGATGCGGATCTTTGACCCCGACACCGCGGTCAAGGACCTCGACGCGCTGGGCTTCGCGCAGCACGATGCGCAGCGCTGGGAGCAGCTCGTCACGCGGCCCAACGGCATCATCCTCGTGACCGGCCCGACCGGCTCGGGCAAGACCACCACGTTGTACTCCACGCTCAAGCGCGTGGCGACCGAGGAGGTCAACGTCAGCACGGTGGAAGACCCGATCGAGATGATCGAGCCCTCGTTCAACCAGACGCAGGTGCAACCGCAACTCGATTTCGGTTTCACCGAGGGCCTGCGCGCGCTGATGCGCCAGGACCCGGACATCATCATGGTGGGAGAGATCCGCGACCTCGCCACCGCCGAGATGGCGGTGCAGGCCGCGCTGACCGGCCACCTCGTGTTCAGCACCCTGCACACCAACGACGCGCCCAGCGCCATCACGCGGCTGATGGAGCTCGGCGTGCCTTCGTATCTCATCAATGCGGTGATGCTGGGCGTGCTCGCGCAGCGGCTGGTGCGCACGCTGTGCCCGCACTGCAAGCAGCCCGACGACGGCATCACGCGCGAGAAGCTCGAGGCCATCGTCAAGCCGTGGCAGATCACGGGCTCGGTGCGCGCCTACAAGCCGGTGGGCTGCGTCGACTGCCGCATGACCGGCTACATGGGCCGCATGGGCCTGTACGAACTGCTGAGCATCAGCGAGACCTTCCGCGCCGAGGTCACGAAGGAGCCCAACCTCGCCGCGCTGCGCCGCCAGGCCGTGGTCGACGGCATGCGGCCATTGCGCCTCGCGGGCGCATTGCGCGTGGCCGAGGGCCTGACCACGATCGAGGAAGTGCTGAGCGCGACCCCGCCGCTCGACGCTTGATGGGTCCCGGCGCAGCCTCGCGCCGAACACGAACTACCTACATTCGAGGCGCCCCGTGCACCGGGGTTATCCCTAAGTTCTCGATAGGTGGAACCCACATGAGGCTGACTTCCACCTGACTCCACAATCCCGCATCGAAATTTGTTCGAGGAGACTGTTCGTGAAAATCAAGAGTCAGAAAGACTTTTTCTCGGGCCTGATGTTCACCGTGGTCGGGGTCGCCTTCGCTTGGGGCGCCACCAACTACAGCGTGGGCACAGGCGCTCGCATGGGCCCCGGGTACTTCCCGCTGGTGCTCGGCATCCTGATGGCGGTGATCGGCCTGGGCATCATGTTCAGCGGCCTGACCGTCGAAACCACCGACGGCGAGAAGATCGGCAAGTGGGCCTGGAAGCAGGTGGTGCTGATTCTCGGCGCCAACCTGATGTTCGGCATCCTGCTCGGCGGCCTGCCGAGCATCGGCCTGCCGGCCATGGGGATGATCATCGCGATCTATGCGCTGGTGATCATCGCGAGTCTCGCGGGCCACGAGTTCAAGCTGCCCAGCGTGCTGATCCTGGCCACCGTGCTGGCCGTCGGCAGCTACGTGGCATTCATCTGGGCGCTCAAGCTCCAGATCCAGGTCTGGCCGACCTTCATCGGCTGAGGACGCAAGCACCATGGAACTCTTTCAAAATCTCTCGACCGGCTTCGGCGTCGCGTTCACCTTCACGAACCTGCTGTACTGCCTGGTCGGCTGTATCCTGGGCACGCTGATCGGCGTGCTGCCCGGCATCGGCCCCGTCGCGACCATCGCGATGCTGCTGCCCGCGACCTATGCGCTGCCCCCGGTGTCGGCGCTCATCATGCTGGCCGGCATCTACTACGGCGCGCAGTACGGCGGCTCCACCACCGCGATTCTCGTGAACCTGCCAGGGGAGTCATCCTCGGTGGTGACAGTGATCGACGGCTACCAGATGGCGCGCAAGGGCCGGGCGGGGCCGGCGCTTGCCGCGGCGGGCCTGGGCTCGTTCTTCGCGGGCTGCGTGGGCACGCTGATCCTGGCCGCCTTCGCGCCGCCGCTGACCGAGCTGGCCTTCAAGTTCGGCCCGGCCGAGTACTTCTCGCTGATGATCCTGGGCCTGATCGGCGCCGTGGTGCTGGCTTCGGGCTCGCTGCTCAAGGCCATCGCGATGATCGTGCTGGGCCTGCTGCTGGGCCTGGTGGGCACCGACGTGAACTCGGGCGTGGCGCGCTTCAGCTTCGACATCCCCGAACTGACCGACGGCATCGGCTTCGTGGCCATCGCCATGGGCGTGTTCGGCTACGGCGAAATCATCGCGAACCTCTCGCGTCCCGACGAAGAGCGCGAAGTGTTCACCGCCAAGGTGAAGGGCCTGTTCCCGACCAAGGAAGACTTCAAGCGCATGGTGCCCGCGGTGCTGCGCGGCACGGCCCTGGGCTCGGCCCTGGGCATCCTGCCCGGCGGCGGCGCGCTGCTGGCGGCCTTCGCGGCCTACACCATCGAGAAGAAGACCAAGCTGAAGCCGGGCGAAGTGCCCTTCGGCAAGGGCAACATCCGTGGCGTGGCGGCTCCCGAGTCGGCCAACAACGCCGGCGCGCAGACCTCCTTCATTCCGCTCTTGACGCTGGGCATTCCGCCCAACGCCGTGATGGCGCTGATGGTGGGCGCGATGACGATCCACAACATCCAGCCGGGCCCGCAGGTGATGACCAGCAACCCCGAGCTGTTCTGGGGCCTGATCGCCTC
>JAESFO010000660.1_pt1 | contig 17648 bp, 11 predicted proteins | sample 9269421 | NCBI WGS metagenome assembly JAESFO01 (sample SAMN14502839, study PRJNA617101) | algae metagenome | isolation source: Nostoc desertorum CM1-VF14 and co-occurring heterotrophs from rocky... | place: USA: Clark Mountains, San Bernardino, California | collected 2000-06-05 | reverse complement strand
ATTCTTTCTAAAAGTTATTCTAAACACCTTTGCAGCACCGCTCATCTCTCTACCGGATGGCGTTTTGATGTTATTATTTTCATCTACAAAAACAACCCCCATATGCCTTCCATTTCTTGAACCCCACGCTGGGATATAGTCCACCGTGGCGGGAATACCGATACTGCGTAAATAATAGCAGGCCAAATAGGACTCTCCAAAACAATCTCCATTTTTCAGGCTTGACATTTCGTTAAAGCCAGGACGACTACTTAAATACGACGGATTTGGAGAGTAGCTAAAAAGATCTTCCATTTTGGACATAACAAATAAGTAATACAGCTCATTAACATTACCGAAGTAGCTTTTTAAATAATCTATCTTCGAGTCCGCCACATATTTTAAGAAGAGGGAATCATACCTTTTTTTTAAATCGATTCTCCAATTATCTGGGTATTCGTCAAAGACTTTATACGGAAGCAGGTAATTTAGAAAGTTATCAAAAGAAAGATTTTTATTCCATTCGTATTTTTGCCAGTCGTTAAATGCAAACTCAACTGTCTGTTTAATTTTTTCTGTGGATACAACTGATACATCGGGAACAGAATAAGTTTCGAAGTGGAGATTATTTTCTTCTAAATATATCTGCAAAGCACTATCAGATTTGAACTTTTGCCAATCAAAATTGACTTCGTTTCCCTCCTTATTGTAAAATTTAATTTTTAGGCTGGTTAGATCTGACATATTTTCTTTCAAAAAATGTACTGCCTTTAATTTTAATGAGTCCTTTGGCAAAGCATATTCTTTTTCTAACCGATGCCAGTCTATTATATCATTGTCCGTAGCGGGGCTGGCGCCGCAGGAAAAATGAAATACAGCTATCGAAAAAAAGAGTACATTTCGTTTCTTCATATATTAGAATTGAACGCTCATTATTAAAGGCAATATTCACTATTTCAATTTCATTTTCACAATCACGGGATTACTTTTTCGGGTTTGAGTGCGAAAATACTCTCGTAGTACGGAAGGATACTGGGGGTTGCGGGATTTGTTCTTTTCCATTTCCGCAAACATTTTTAAAGAAGATATCTGTGTAAAAAAACTACCGTTAAAGTATACAAAACCAGAAATTGTAGTATTGATGCTTGTAATAGGCAAATAGTAGCTTAGTAAATCTGAATTGATACGTTCGAATGAAACAAGTTTCCCATTTTTGGTATCGTAAATAAAGTTTCGCAGTGTATTTGACTCTGACCCCGAGGCAAAGTTCACAGCCTTCGTATTAATCTTAAAAAATAACAAATTGTTATGGAATAAAATATTACCCACAGAAAGTACTTTTCGGGTATCCCCTGATATGGACTTGTCAATTTCTTCTAACATTTTTCTGTCCTTTGATTTAATGATCGCTTCTGTAAAACTTTGATCAAAAGGGAAAATAAGTTTAGCTGATTTAATAGCAGTATCCTTTGTTATTTTGTAAATCTCATTTTCAAGAGGGGTGCCAATGTAGAACGTACCATTGTCAATAAAACCATTTACTTCTACCGAACCAGTAAAAATGGAAGCAGCTAAGTTAGTTTTCTGGTTGTACGGTATTAGCGATTTATACGGTGCGTTTTCACGGTATATTTTAATCAATCCAAAGCTGCTATCAACCGGCCGCTGGTTATTCCACAGATAGAAGTTACTTCCACTAGCAAAGTACCCCGCCCCAATCGGCACTATTTGGGGTTTTACAACCGATGTAAATTGAGCTTGAACCTTTCTTATTTCAATTCCTGCTTCTGAGTAGTAGTTGATATACTGTTTTTCTGTAGAATATTCGTCTGTAATTATTATAACCAATTGGGAGGGTTGGTCATAATATACTCTTGAGTAGGTATTCTCTTTTTCTTTGATTTTTTTAAGAAATTTTCCATTAGCTGTAAAAAACAACGAAGATCTGGTATCGTAATCGTAAACTACAATGCTACTGCCTGTAATGAGAATTTTACGCGCTTCTCCAAAAAGACTCTCGTTTGTTGTTTCTAACGGAATATACTCAACCTCTTTAAAGTACTCTGTAACACTACCCCCATATGCCTGTACAGGATCAATGCGATATTTCGGAATTTCCTGAGCACCGAGAAAAGAAGGAATGCAAATTAAAATTGCTAACACCAAATGGACTTTATACTTCATACAATAAACTTATATTGTGCAATAGCAGTTAAAGGGTAAGACATTTATACAATCTAATAAAACTGCTCCGTCAAATACACAATGGTCGGACGCGTTTGAGGCATCTCTACAATAGACTTCGATAAGCTTCGAAGTATTATAATATCTACCCCAAGAATATCCATGGATAAGATCCTCAATAATTTTGTTTTTTTTTTACTTTTTATAAATTTCCAACTATCGTAGTCTATCAGTCGGATGTTCTTTTTCAAAGATTTTTCTGTCAGAACTAGATTGAGTGCCTAACAGACTACTTCTGTTGTTTACGTGGTCAATTTTACTCAAATAGTTTTCCAATACCCTTTTTTCATGTAGGGGATTTCCAATTGCAAGTACTTCGTCATTTGAGTTGATTAAAACCGTTTTGTCTGCGATTGGGTCTACAAAAACTTTGTTCATTCCTGAAAAAATATTGTTATTGTCCAATAAAAACTGATGAGGAAACGTTTTAAAGTCGCCTTTCTCACATAGATATTTGAATAATTCGAAATCATCATCAGAGTGACAAACTAAATCTATCCCACATTTGTATTGGCTCAATTTGCTGCTGAGCTCAGTCCATCTTGTAATTTCTTCGATGCAGGAAGGACATGAAACATTAATGTAAGAGATGATACGGTGAGAGTATTTTACCGCCTTTACCTTGTTATATGGGTCATAGTCTATTAAACTATCAAATGAAATGAATTCTTTATTCTCTATCATTTTCTTTGATTTTACTCCTCCACATGATATAAGGCCGAGTATTAGAGAGAAAAATATTATTCGATAATACATTTTAACATACTTTTAGTTTGTGCTGGTAGATGACTTTAGAATGTCGCCAGTCTCGCTGTCAGCAATATATAAGTCTTTGTCGTCTGGGGAGATCGCAATTCCGGAAGCGTACCGATCCAATAAAAAATGCTTTGCTGGCATGCCTTCCCAGTCATAAATAAATACATCCTTTCCAAAACGCGAATTGTCTTCTTTTTCTTTTTTTCCGGAATACAGCAAATAAATGTACCGTTCTGTCACAGCGCCGCAAATGAATGCAAATCTCGTTTCTCCCGTCCTGGCAATCGAATAATCGTCCATCGCTTTTTCTTTTAGCGGTTTAAAAGCCGGACTAAAATGCTCGGGACCGCCAATAGACTTTTGTTGCCCTGTTTTTAAATCAAAAAGACAAACCTCATCGGTATACCGGCAAGCAATAATCGCTTTGTTTTCAGATGGTTGTAAGTACAAGAAGCCTTCATAAGCGGCTCTCCATGTATTGTTAGGCAAAGATGTGTTTTGTATATCTATCCTTCCAATTTTGGAAAGCACATTATTTGTTGTAATGTCTACTATTTTAAGCATTTCATCTGTATTAGAAGGAAATCCAGACAACAAAACTTTATTATTATTCATATTGCGCTTGAATATGAAAAACCTGAGAGACTATATTGTCTAATGTTTGCAGAAGAATCAGACGATTGACGATTTGCTAAGTTAAACGTGATAAATTTTTCAAGAGCTAAATCATGGACCCAAAACACATTATTGTTATGTATTCCGTATGACATTGGCGCAAGTGTCATACCATTTTTTCTACCCCACTTTATATATTTTCCAGACAAACTTCTCGAGTTTATAGGATACTCATAAACCAAATAATTATTTTTTAAGTTCATCAGGTTCAAGACAAAGAGACTTGAATCCATTACAAAGAAATTATACGTTGGTTTATTTGAGGAATCTATTTTTAAAAAGTCTTTAAATTCTAATTGCTTAGTTGATGGAAATTTATCAAAAACAACATCATAATGTTTATTGTTTTCAGGTTTGCAACCAACAAAAATCAAAGCAATAAATAAGAAAAGTTTGTTCATGTTTGATAGAGTGTTAAAAGAAACCCACCTTAAATGAAAATAAAAAGCGGGTTTAAATAATGGAATACAATATACCAATGAAGTCAATTTATACGAGGATAGCGCTCAACGCTTAAAAACGACTGCTGACGACATTGAAATAATTAACCCCTAGCATTCGCTAGTAATAAGGTTGGCATTGTTAACGCAGCTATATACAAAATTGCCCGAACCTTTAACGCAGTAGTCAGAGGGTGAGCTTGTTTTTTTGCACTTCACATTACTACCCCCCGGACCTTCCCCATCATCCGTGAACGAACTAAATGCAATAAACCCTGAAATTGCAATAACAGGCACTATCGCCCACCCTAAGAATTTTTTCTTCATAATTTTTGTTTTTAAAGTTTAAAAAAAATTTCAAAAACAAATATAATTTCCTGCACTGCAATAGTATTGCAGTCTGCAATTCCCACCATTTATTTTCATTGCTGCACGCTTTTTATGCTTTCTTCTGCTTCTCTTTTAATCCGGCTAACTTCGGCTGAAGGTATTTTTACCGGCATCTTTAAAATAGTGTTGGCTATTAGCCGCAGGTTTGCCGGGTCTCTCGTAGTCTGGTATAACTTTAGTAACTCATGTCTTGGTGCAAATTTGTTGGGTAAAAAATTACTAACCCATTGCCATTGCTCAATGGCCTTAGGGTAATTGCCCGCCTGTTGATAAGCTTTCGCCATGGCTTCAATTGTAGGGCGGCTTATAAAATATTGTTTTGCCTTTTTCAACACAGCTATTGTCTTATCAGCGTTTGTAATGTCCTGCGTTAGCACTGTTCCATAATCGGTTAAAAATTTCCCATCAGCTCTAAGACATTCATACAAAGCCTCATATTTTTCTGGCTTGTTGACCGATATTGTGTAACTATCTCTTATTTGTTGCCATAGCATTGCTGCCTTAAACGTTACAAACCCTTTATACGAAGTGATCCCTAACAAGACTATTGCAAAACCAATTATACATCGTACAAAAAAAATTGGCGTGTTACCAAAGTGCAGCGATAAAGATGTAACTTTTTTTTGTAGCGCATTTTTGCTTTCTACAGAAGAAGAAGCAGAGGAAAACCTAAACACAATCACAAAGCATAAACCGAACAATAGTAACAGTGCATTTGCGTGTAAGGGATAAGAAGTAAGTCCGCAGGCCATAATGGCAATTACCATTCGTTTTGTTGCAACCAGTACGTTTTTGTTTGTTTCAGATTTTGCTTTAAAAAAAAAGAATAGCGCTATAATAGTAATGAGAGTTCCTAAAAGTCCGACTGTTTTAAACCATTGCAACCACTCATTAAAAAGAATATAGCTTTCACCCGCGCTTAAAAAATAATCCTTGGGCGGATTGGATGTTTCTTTAAAATACTGGGCCTGCCATTGAGGGTAATACCAGGTAAAGCGACCGATACCCGTACCCAACCAAAAATTGTCTGCAAAGTGTTGCAGCGCAATTTCTGTTTTCATTACCCTGCCCACAGCACTCATTTTTTTCATAGCAAACAAATAATATCCTGCAAATGAAATAATCACCAGTGCTACACTTACAATAGCGGCAAGCCGTATTTTAGAAGTTCGCTTTACCACATCCTTTAATGTTGATCCATATCTAAAAAACAAGCCGCTTGTTATTGTAACAAACAAAGCGATGTAAGCGGTTCGGCTTTGAGTTTGGTATATCAGAAAGCAGGTAAGCACAAAAGCTGCAAATAACACTATAATGCATGCACAATTCAGGATGCGATTTAATCCCGTCGCCCTGGGCAAGAGCATGTTGGCGAGGTTTAGCAATGGCAAATGAACCACCAGATAGCAGGCAAATACACCCGAGTTCTCTAATGTGCCTTTTATCAAAAGCGCCGTATTTGTTTCATATGCAAGAACTTCAAAATATTGTTGCAGCCCTATATACAGTTCAAAAAAATACATCAGCGTTACTATAATCAATACGACATAAATGAGCTTTTTGTCACTTATAATGGCCAAACAGGAATTAATAAAAAAAACAGCTGCCAGCACAACAAAATATTCATTGCCGAAAGAATAAAATTTGCTGAGTAAAAGCAGAAACGACAGCGCAAATACTACTGATAACCACAAGATTTTTTGTAATGAAGGTGAATTGGGGCCAATAAATAGATTGAGCAATATCATCAGCAACAATAATGGGACTGCAAAAATGAGATAGTAATGATCATTAATGTCTACTTCATAATTAAATGCAAACCTGTATTTAAAAAGGAAGAACAAGTATGCAGCGCACCATCCGGCTACGCTTATAATATTCGAAAATATCTGGATGTATTTCATATTTTAGAGTTTGCTTGTTTTAGTTGTTATATAAAGACATAAAAATAGTTAGCCAAGATAATCGCATCCACTGCAATGATATTGCAGTGGACATTTGCAGCAAATTGTATATTCTTTTGTAATTGAGAAAATATCAACAAAAGTCACGGAAGTCTTTTCATGTCAATACACTAAGTTTATAATTATCTAACAACAACTCCAAACGCAGTATTAAGACCTTCATAGCTAACATTTTTGGGGGTTATTGTACCGTCGTGCTTACATTTTAATGAATGGCTTAAAGCTAAGTGCCATTCTTATAAAACTTATTGCATAATATAATTTTGACGGAAGCCATTTTACTTCCTCCGTTTGGGGGTCGAACGAATAGCTGTTCAACAGGATGTACTACTATTAGATATGGATCGGATAACATCCCGAAACAACCAAGCTTCCGTTTATGGTAGAACAAGTACAATACATGGACGAGCCATTTAGAACATTTAATGTTGGTGCCCGACTAAGGCTGGCTTATTATTATACCTTTAGCAGAAGTATTCTTATAGGAGCTCATGCAAATTTATAAACCGATACCTATGGCGATGTGTTACATGGCTATGGCATTTCTTTAGGGAAACGGTTTTGATGGCTCTGAGAAGAGTGGATTCGATTTTATTCTCTATATCTACCTTATAGAACTAAAAGGGACGGTCCCGAATTTGAGACCGCCCCTTTTTATTTAATCCTGGACTCCGTATTAGAAAAGGAGAAGCGAAAATTAGGCGGATTACTTTCAAAGGGAGGAAGATCTCTTTTGGTTTTTCTACAGTGTACTGATTATAATTACTTCGCCTCGATAATCCACTCCTTAAGAGCATTTACTTTTAAATTATTTCAGCGAATTTATCGTTACCGTAGTAAAGCCGGTCCTGCAATATCGGTTAAAATGGTTTCCCTTCCTTATGCATCTCCCTTTTTATACCTTCTACCACATCCTCTAAAAAGATCTCTTTATTTCCTTTTTCAAGTGTTTTTAAACAGGCGTACTGAACAATATTGACAATACTTCCCCCGGAAAGATCGTATTGCTTTACTAATGAGGGAACATCCTCATTATTGCCGAACTCCATTTTTTCGGGGAAAGAGTTTCTCCAGATCTTTTCCCGCTCATCGGGTGTTGGTTGCGTAAACCTGATGATAGCATTAAACCGTCTTATAAAGGCCTCATCAATATTGCTTTTCATATTAGATGCCAATATCACCAGCCCATCAAAATCCTCCACCCGCTGTAATAAATAAGATACCTCCTGGTTGGCATACTTGTCATGTGCATCGCGCACGCCGGTTCTCTTACCAAACAAAGCATCAGCTTCATCAAAAAACAAGATCCAGTCTTTGGCTTCTGCCCTGTTAAAAAGCGCTTCGAGGTTTTTTTCTGTTTCACCAATGTATTTTGACACCACCATGGAAAGGTCAATACGGTATACCTCGCGCCGGGTATGCTTTCCCAGTAAAGTTGCCGTTAAAGTTTTACCGGTTCCGGGCGGACCATAAAAAAGAACCCGGTAGCCCCGCTTCAACTTTTTACTCATTTTTAACCCGTTCATTAAGGATTTTTTATGCAGTATCCAGGTTTGTAGTTCCCGCACCTGCTGCATGGCTTCTGCGCTCAGCACCAGATCTTCCCACCCTAATCCCGTTTCAATATGCCTGGCCGGAAAGCTGCTGCTAAAACGGGGTTTTGACGCTTTCCCGATTAACAAAAGGTCTACGTATTCTTGTGATAAAACCAGCTTGGCGCTTAAAGCGGGCTCCCCTGCCTGTGTTGTATCCAGCCATAAAATATTTTTTTTATAAAAGATATGATCAGCTGAAAAATAGCGGGATACCCTTAAGCGCTCACTTACATCCATACCCGCTAATATAAATAACGCCGTTTCACCGGTTGGCTGCATCCCTCGCTGATTGCCCGTTTTTATTCCGCCCAATTCGGGAAACTCCCCACCCTGAGGCAAATATTGCTGGATTGCAGCATCAAAAAAACCGGGAACAATATGCGGAGCCAGGGCCATTGTTAAAATCACGAATTCCTCAGCATTGAGTACTGGTATTGATTTCATCCTGGGAACCACAATATCTGCCGGTAAAATCTTGGCGGGAGCCTGCTCCTGCTTACTGAAAAAATAATACAGGCGCTGACTTATTGCTATGCTTAGAAGGTCGAGGCCCTCGCGTAAATGTTTTAATTCCTTCGTCATATTGATTTGAAAAAAGTACGTTCCTGGGTTTACTGCCGGAGATTCCTTTATCCTCTGATTTACGGGTAGGCAGATTGGAAGTATGAAAAAATATCAGGCCTTAAAAGTCTTAACTGTGCCGGATCTGTAACATACATTGCAAAATATTCGGCAAAACTTTCTTTAAGATCGGTTGTTCCGTAACTGGTAGCCGAAGGATTGGCGCTGTTTAACCGACTGAAGCGGGTACGCCTGTTTGCCCCTTCTGTTAAGGCACCGTCTCCACCTATCCGGTAAAAGCCCGACGCAGAATCTGTTGCTGCACCGTTAGCAGCAATAAATATCGGGTTAAAGTCGAGCCAGTGACCTATTTCATGCGCTACTACATAGGCCGTTCGCGTAAAACCGCTATAGTTAAGTACGGTGGGCCTGGTTACAGTGCTCCATATTATTATTTCTCTTTGATTTGCGGGCACACCTGTTTGCAATAATGCTTCTCCGTCTTCTCCCAATTGGCTTATAGTTTGAAGAAGCTGGCTTCGATACCTAAACCTCATTCCGTCAATTTGCTGCAAGGCGGTACCCGGAACGCGGTTCATTACATCTATAAGTTCATCATACCGGTCATCGGGCCAGCCGATTGCCGAAAAATTATGCCCACTAACAGCAAATGCTCCCGGGCGGGTCGTTAACGTGGGAGTAGTTCTTGCAGCCGACACAAACTCTAAATGAAATTGCAGCTGCGCCGCCCCGGTGGTGCCGGGGTTAGCGTTCAAATAAGTAATTCTAAAAATACCGGCTTGACCACCAAAGGAAGAAAGATCCATATTAATGGTAGCCGTTGAGTTCTGAGGCATATTATGCGTACTTACAAAATGGCCGGGTAAGCTGCTCAGCCCTCTCGCTACATCAAAAGTTGCATTTTGTGGTGCCGCGGTTGTTTGTATTACAGATGAATCTATCGAGGTTGTTCCCGAAAACCCTATCGAGGCGTTGGGTGGAGACTTCCTGAAATAATCTTCAAGTGCGCCCGTGGAAACTACTGCCGGCGCCAATGGCACATCCCAAAAGCTGATCCTATTTCTGATGGCTTGTTGATTAGTAGCTGAAATAGCTGTCCCAATATTTGCTAAACTACGCTGCACATTTTTGCCGGTTCCTTTTTGTTGAACGCGCTGTGGCATTGGTTTTCCCGGCGTATGGTGCACTGCATTGAAAAAAAGCGAAGTACCACTCTCTGTGGTTCCTTTTCGCATCACTTTCCCCGCTACTGCTGCTGCTTCGTGCTCATGCTTATCATTAGGTTGGTTGACAGTTATCCTGGGTCGAAAAAATAATTGCCGGTTTGTTCCAGCTTGCTTACTGCTGTTCTGCCCGGTTGTGATCAAACTGTTGTGCATCATTCCTCAATTGAATTATTTAATTCGAGCTCTTCCGGGCCACCTTAAACCGGCCCCATGAGCGAGCATTATTAATCTCGCCATGCAGGATAACAATGGTATGGCTATTTGTATTTTACTTCTACTTTGGTGATCCCGATTATACTATGATAGTTGATCTGCTGCATTTCATTGGTTGCCCAATCCACATGTACACATCCGTGCGAGCTCCAATCTAAAGGTCCCTGGTGCAAGGCTTCCCCGCCATGAAAAAAAACAGCATAACTCATATTAGCCGACAAATCCTTTGAATATCTTTTATTGGGACCCTCCCTGTTTTTCTTATCCACCTTACCTGAATATTTTCCGCTGTTATAGCCAATTCCTTCTATCCTGGTTACTTTAAAAGAGCCTGCAGAAGTCATTCCCAAATCCTCAGATCCGGCAGTTGCTGTAAAACTGATGTCGGGTAATTTTACTGCATTGTTATAATAACTTGCTTTTCCTGTTCCGGTATAAGTTGTAAAGCCGTTAACATCGGTAATTGTTTTATCAAGAGTTAATAAGATCGTTTCTATCCAGGGTTTGGTTTCTTTATCCTTTTTGTAAGAAAAGGAGTCTTCAATAAGTGTTGCTGTATCATTTTTGCCAAAGTTGAACGCTTTCTTACTTCTGTAGGGTTGTATGTGGGAGCTTTGCTGCATCACATGTGTCAATTCATGAGCTATTAGTCTTTTGCCGGCGTTTGTTGCCGGCTGGTATTGGTTTTGATTAAAAACGATGTTATTGCCGGATGTATAGGCCAATGCATTAATACTCTGTGCAGACCTGGCTGCTAAATCGTCTGTATGGATCTTTACGTTTGAAAAGTCATGGCCCATCCTGGATTCAAAAAACTGTTTTGTTTGACCAGACATGGTTGCGCCTTTACTATTCAAACCTCCTACATAATCAGTCAGCTGATCCGGAGCTTCGCTCTCCGAATTGCTGGAGTCTTTACGTTGTATGCCTGTATAGGCCGGTTGAAAGAACGGAGAACTTTTCGTTGAGTGATCCGTCATGCGCATTACTTTCTCTGCAACGGCATCCGCTTCCTGCTCATAAACATCGTTGGGTTGATTAACGGTTAATTTTGCCTGCACCGGAGCAAAAAAATGATGTCCTCCAGTAGCAGTTGTCTTTCTTTCCGTTTTTGTTTGTGTTGTGTGCATAACCCGGTTTTAATTTTAGGTTACCTCCATTCAGTTGTAAGAGGCGTTATCATCCAGGGTAATTTTATGTAACCAATGCTCCAGGGCAGCCGGTCGAGCAAAATATCTTCTGTCCTGTTTTCCACCCGCAATAGCCAGCCATTATCACCCGGGCTTAGCTTGCCCCTTCTCCATACGAACGTTTCCAAAAGGCCTTTTGCAGATGTATTTTTCAAGGCTTCCCAATACTCAATAACCGAAAGCATCAGCTCATTGCACTCTTCCTGTTCAGCACTGTTAATAGCAACATCTATTGGTATTGGATCACTGTAAGGAATACCGCAAAAGATCTTGGGCAATACCATCTTTGCATCTGAATACTCTTCTTCTCCATACAGAAGATAATGGATCAGGCCTAATGCCTTCTTTATGTTTATAATTTGGCGCTGATCATTTACAACCAACAACCTGTCAAATAAAACAGGAAGGAAAGGGTGCAACAAAACAAGTCCTGCATTTTGTATCCAAATAGCGGTGTCATTCTCTTCTTGCCTATTGCCAGGCCTTTGTTTTGAAGGGACGGTTGCCTGGAATTTCGCCCGCGGATCATTTTCTATTCGCTGTTGCTGAACAGGATCAATCATTGAACTGACCATTTCCATAAACTGCCGGTCATCAACCTCTTCTTTGCCTATTATAATTTTTAAAAGTACCTGCCTTGCTTTTGCAAGTTCCTTTTCTCTTCTTTGCTCAATCGAGCCCCTCTTGCCGAATAGCGTGTATGGCGTTTCGACTCTAACAAAATAAGGAAGCAATACACATAGTATGCTCTCTGTTAGTTCGAGCAAAAATCTTTGCTGTGCCTCGAATGAATTCAATAAATAAGGCAATTGGTGAGCAATGGTTTGAACATGCTTTTCTATTAATAATTCCAAATCCTTTCCTAAAAGTACCTGTTGGTGAAACCATGGATAATATCCTTTTTGAAGATAAAAGAACCATGCATCCAGCGACCTGTTTAAAGGCACAGGCACAGCAGCATCCTGTTGATTGATTAGTATTGTTTCCTGCTTTTGTTTGGTTATCGCATTTCTTAAAGCCTGCATCAGTTCTCTTTGAAACTGCTCAATTCCGTCAGCTTTAGACAGATCAATATTAAGTTCTATCCGGTCGATGCTTACCTGCTCTTCGGGTTGATATAACTCGTCCAGGATTAATTGCAGCTGACGTGGAAATGTATCACTTATATAGGACGCCAGCTTCGCTCTCCATTGAAAAGCGTTTTCTGTAGTAATGCCCGAGGTGTTTACAGCAATCCTGTTTACTATGTGTTTTGTTTCAGACACGTTAACGAGGTCTAATTTTAATGATATCGTTATTGATCTTTGTAATAGAAGAGTCGAAGTTTTCTTTTTGAGCGTTTAATTTAGAAGTAGCTGTTTTGTCGGCCGTATTTAAGATCTCGGTTCTTGTTGTAGCCAGCTTCTGATCAAAAACATTTGCATTATTATTAATCGTTTGATTGATGCCTGCGATAGCCGTATTTAATTTTGCTTCGTTCGCGACTATGGACTGACCAATTTTCGCATCAAGCGTATTATTAACAGCGGTAACTCTGTCATTCACCGTCTTTATATCCTGGTCTGCTTTTGCCAATACTTCATTCCTTGTTGATGCGATCTTAACATCCAACGAGCTGATGTCGGTAGTTGCTTTTTGAATTAATACTTTATTATCTGTAATGTCTTTGGCTACTGCATTAAAGCGGTTGTTCATATTGGTTTCAAAGTCTCCCAGTTTTCCGTTAAACTCTGTGCGCACACCGGTTACCAAAGCTTCAAATTCATCGCGTGTTACTTCTCCCAATTGTGTTCCATTAACCTTTACGTTAGATTTGGTTACCACCGTATCATAAGAAGAGACCAGTTTGGAAAAAGAGCTTTCGTAGCGGTCTTTCACCACATCTACCTTTTGTATGATGCTTTGCTCATTCTTTAAAACCTGCTCTCCTACCCTGTTGATGCGTCCATCAAACTCATTTATTTTCTGACCTAAGAACCGCTCAGATTGCTGTGTTAAATCCTTCACTTTCACCAGCTGGTCGTTTATACTAAAAATATCTGCATTTAAAATAGGACGTTTGACAATATCTTTCGAGATCGTAAAATCTATTTCCCTGATTGGCCTAATGGGCAGGTTCGATGTATCTACTGCTGCTTCTACCAAATCTGCCTTGGCTATATAAGGCAGGTAAAAATCTGCCACAACCGTTTCTACATCACCCGTTTTTTCGTACACCAGAATAAAAGTACCGCCTTTGCATACACCCGCGTTATGTAACATGGAAGGATTTTGCTTCAGGAAATTGCTGAAAATATACCCGTCTTCTACCTGCTGCTTTTGCTTTATTAACAGATCACCTAACCATAGCAATGTTTTGGGTTGTTCTAATATGGCCAGATTTTCTATAGGCGACCTGTAAGCAGCCGCTGTAAAGAGTTTGGAGTTCTTGTTGATCTGCGCACCGGCATTGGCCATGTTTATATGCATGTCATCCCAGTCTACTTTTCCCGCAGTCTCCAAAACAGGTTTTGCCAGTAATGTTTTTGCATTAGTAATCTGGTTTTCCAACTCCAGCTTTTTGGTGAGTACCATATTCTTTAATGCCCTGGGATCGCCGTACTCCTTCGTAATAGCGGGTTGGCTCAATTCGTTATCATCGGGCAGGTTAACGGCAATAGTATCATTATACTTCTTTATAAAATCAAGCTTGGTACCCAGCAATAATTTTTCTTTATCGTATAATATGTCCAGCAGTCCGGGCTTAATCGTCTTAGGTGGAATAAATCTTATTTTCTCTTTTTGTAATTGAACACCCGCTATATCAAATGGCAGGTCGTATTGTTTCCGCAGGTTATCGATGGTTGTATAAGCATTGTCGTAGGTTTTACCTATATGCCCTTCAATTCTAAAGAAAGAATATTGATCAATATTATAAGCCAGCGGTTGCGTTATATGTGGCAAAGAAGAGTATAATGCCGCGTGGTAAGAAAGAATAGCATTGTTGCGGTTACGCCTGCTCAAGGTAGGTGCCCAATCATCCACAATGTTTTCTACATCATAGTAATAGGGAATAGGTTTCCTCTCCAGTTTTTCGTGTATGGCTACCGAAGGGGTGATCCTTATAACCGGTCTTGCAGGAATTGAAAAACAGGCTACTAATTTTGCAAGGCGCGCAAACAATTTTAATGCACGTTCCACATCTTCATTTTTATTATTTAGTATGGGGGCCTCTATAAACTCCTGCCGGTATCTTGAATAAATGCTCGTCGCATTCTGCAATAAGCCTAAAGCCAAATGTTTGGGAAATGCATCGGGGGCTACACAACATCCATAGCATAAATCATAAGTACTATCTTTAAAATCATCATAAGCCTGGCTAACGTCTTTCAGCAAGCCATATACATATTGTATTCCCTGCCTGTTTTCGGCTACTGCAGTTTTCACCAGCTCGTTTAACTGTGCCAGGGCCGAAACCTCCTTACTTGTAAAAAACTGTTTTTGCCCGCCGCTTGCTGCATAACACTCCTGTAACACCGTTGCGGCTTCGGTTGCGGCTTTTAAAGGTTCCTGCAATAAACCGGCTCCGTTGTTGATCCCCGTTCTATAGGCAGTAAGCAGATCTCCATAGCTGAAAATATTATCCTTCTCATTTAGCAATACTCCCGGAATGGCTACTTCTGGCAGATAGTATTCATCGCTGCATTTATTTTCTTTTATAATGCTGTCGTAGTCGTTTCTGTGCATCAACAATACACGTATACTATTATGATACATATCCGCCTTCCCGTCACAGTCTTCGCCCGAACAATTATCTGTGTCCTTTATAAACTGGCTATTGTACAAAACCGCTACATAGTCTGAAGGACTATGCTCCCTTTCAAAAAAAGCAGGTACTGGTGTAAAGCCATCTTCCTGCTGATCCTGCGTCAAATACCATAGAGCAGGTGTTTCCCTGTTATCCACCAGGGTGCGGAACAGATCATATTGTGCATCCTTATCATCAAATGGCACTATGCCTGAAAATGCCTGGTCTGCATCAAAAGATAATAGGTCTCCGTCGCTGGTAACACCTACTCCTTTGCTAATGGTAATCGACCGTGCTCCAAAACTCACATTCAATCCGCAAACAATACCCACACCCAACAGGCGGGCCCGGGTAAGCCGATCCTGGTAGTCGAAAAACCGGCCAATACTATTTAAATTTTCTGCCGTTAAAAGCTGGTTGGTTTTAAATATAGAATACCCGCTTACAGGTTGGGTCAGTTTAATATTCGTAGCCATGTTATCAGGTTTTTAAATTGCCTAAATTGGTTTGATCAAGTATCACCGGGTTCTCAACAGGATTATCGCAATCGCTTAATATGCCCGGAGGATAAATACTTTTTCTTTCGTTTAATAATTGGATCAACTGCTGCAATACACTTAATCCTTCCGGTGTTATATCTTCGCCTGCCTGTTTTAATTCCAGCCAGCTTTTATACAACGGTTCAAAAGCAGCGAGGGATTCTTTACTCCACCAGCAGATGCGCGGATAAATATGTGCCGGAGTTTCCAGCCTTATTGTTTTTTCTATGTAGTTTCTGAAATCTTCGTTTTTGAAACGCCCTGCCCCGGCAGGTAAGATTACCGTAATCCTAAAAGAATAGGCATCTGCCTCGCATTCATCACAATCCGATCCGCTGCAAACAGCAATAAAATTTTTGGGCTCAAACAGGCCTTCCTGCTCCTGCAGCAAATGGATGTCAGGCCTTAATAAAATATGCTCTATTAGAAACATTCCTTCTTCACTGTTTTCCGAAAGGCCCCTCCTGCTATAATCTTCAATACCTAATAATCGGCTCAGTCGATGCTCCATTCCCGCCACATTGATCGTGTCCCATACAGCAACCGTATTGCCATTATCTCCAGTATTATTGAAGTAATCGTAAGCAGTAGCTCTCTTCGCACTTATACCAGGATATTCTTTTAATAAAAGGGCTTTCGATATAATCAGTTTTTCGGCAGCGTTCTCTCCTTCCAGAGAATACATTTGAAGAACATATTCCGTAAAGTTTTCTGCAAACCTGGAAAGCAGGTGATCTAACAACCGGTTCTTCCTGTCCGTTACATTATCATATTGATTGACCAACCCGGCTAACCAACCTCCCGCTTCATCCATTGTTGCATAACCATCAATAAGCAATTCTATCTCTTTAACCTCATTGATCTTCTTGAAAAAGTAAGTTCCTGTTTCAATGGCATCAATAGGGCTTTCCTTTATTTGAAACAGGTGCTTCAATTGATTTAACTGCGCTATATAATTCGCTAATACCTGGTCAAAAAATAATAAGAACCCTTTTAGCTGCAGCGCTTTTATAGTTTGTGAAAATGGTACTGATGGAGAAAGTCCTGCATCTCCCACACCGTAGCATTGTGGCAGGTTTTTAGTAATCGATGTATATGCGTCCAGGTCTCGCCATGTACCTTCCGAATATTGATAGTCATCGTAGGAAACCGACAAAGAAGCCGCCCGCTCGGCATGCAACCGGGCGATCCATTGATCCACAGCCGATTGCCTGGGAGCCTTTACAGGTATAACATCCTTATAAAAATTTACCGACGATTTGCAATAGCATAGTACCGGTTTCTTTCCCGGTAATACAGGCAATATCCATTCATTACTCCCCGATTTAGGATCCGCGCAATAGTTCATCCTAAAATGGTTAATCGATCGTATACCTGGTATATCCATTAAGAGGTTGATGATATCTGATCCATATATTGTTTCTCTCAGTCCGGCGTTATATAATTCTTCATCTTTAAAAAAACCATGGTCTAATACCGGACCGTTGAATATTTCATCCATGGTGTATGATATTCCATTTGCTTTTTGAGCGCCGATCATTTCCTTCAAAGAGTACTGCCGAACAGCTGGCGACAAATAACGGCTTAATAAATAAAGTACCTGCGGGTATACCTGGTTGGCATCTGCATTTGTTTCCAGTTGAATGTCCATACAGAAACGTATCTCCTGCTCCTCTACTATCGACACATCTACAAGGTCCTCGCATAATGGCCGGTGTTGATGAAACCGCCGCCGCACGCGGCTGATCACTTCATTTATTTTCTCCTGCAGTGCATTGGTTTCTTCTTCTGTAATAGTTGTGTCCTCATCACAATTCTTTGCTATAGGCTCTTCGTCCAACTCGATCTTTATATGATACAGGCCATTCAGATCAAATGCGGTGAAAGCATGATTAGGCAAGGGTTTGGCGCCAACAATACGATTTTCCTTTTTATCAAAGAACACGGCCTGCTTCGATTTAAAAAGCCAGGCATTCTTTACTCCGTCGATATCGATCAATAATTTTCTTAAATCCAGTTCACTCACGGGTTCAGTTGTGAGCATTTCTTTGGCGGTAAAAAATTGTTT